>Ga0196965_1000215_pt1 | contig 41446 bp, 41 predicted proteins | sample S1_20metaG_FD_148668 | JGI IMG/M metagenome (GOLD analysis project Ga0196965, IMG submission 148668) | Soil microbial communities from Anza Borrego desert, Southern California, United States - S1_20 | ecosystem: Environmental > Terrestrial > Soil > Desert | place: USA: California | collected...
ATGTTGTCATTGTGGCGTAACCTCATGATTCGTCGTGGAATGATCCCTCGCAGTGAGGGCTTGAGGTTACATTTTATAAACAATCGGGCGCTGGGGCTTTTTCTCCGCGTAGCGGCTTCGTCCAACATTGCATTTGAAGGGTATAACACCTTAGCCGGTATTATTGAACGGCACAAAGGGAACGAGACTAATGAGGATGTAAAATTAATAGAGTGGGCGTTGTCAGCGCGGTAGGATGCGGTGAGGCACGAACCGCATCGTTCGAGAAACGCGAATGAATCAAGATAAACCATGACAGAATATCGCGGCTTTCAACATTCCGAAGCCACATGATTTTTACGGTCAATTCAGTCGAGCGCCTTGGCAATCAGTTATCAGCCGATTGTGTCAATACGTTGAAGACGGCGTTTACCGATGTGAAACGCAAACATCTCTTCAAGGGGTTATGCCGAAAATCGGGGTAATGGCATCAATTTGTTGAATGTGGCGACAGGTGAATGACTTGAACGATGCGGTTCGTGCCTCACCACATCCTACCGCGTTGTTTGAATCCTGTTGGATCGATAGTTGGCGAGAGAGACAATCGAACAATCCTCTGAAAGCCTTTATTATAAATGCCTTTGGATTATTATTTTCTAAATATACCGTCATTTATACCGTCAACTAATAAAGCCTACCCTATTATTTTGAGTAAAACCGCGATACAAAACCACATATATCAAAGTTATTTTTTTATCCACATGTGACCAATCTGACACCAAGCAAAAACCAAGCATCAAGCCCGGTATCATCCGCCATCAATGCTCAGCCTGGCATTGGTGATCGGCCACAGGCTCAAGCGGATACACCAAAACGGAAAAAAAAAACACCTGGCAATGAATCAGACACCAAAACTCAATTAATTAATAATTTGTAAAAAGGTTGTAAATGATTTGTCATTTTGTCAGAAATTCCCCGAAAGCCCCGCCATTTCTGGCTCCCATGCCTGACAAAATCCTGACAAACACTGCCGAAACCTGACAAAACGCTGAGAGATAAACTTTTTTAAAATATATCCTGCAAACCTTCTCACTTTATTAATGAATCACTACAATTCGAGAGATTAAGGGTATGCTGCCATACACATCATGGCAAAACAAAAATATTTTTAAAAAACAATATGTTAACAAATGAATTGTACTTACATTATCAATTTGAACTAGAGTATTAGGAAAACGCTCTAAATTAGGCAAATAAAGTGATTCACCGATTACATTCAGATCTCAATATTAATATTTTTTCGTTCCCATTAAGGCTATTTGTTAGGCATAAGAAGCGGAGGTTAGCCTAAAATGGGACGTGAAGGCCAATGGATTAACCAACCTACGGGTGAGCCAGTTAACATTTCTAATTGGAAAGGTGATGAACAATTTGAGGTTTATCCCGAGGGGGCTAGAGATAAGACCCTCCTTTATAGCCCGATCGCTGCGCCTCATAGATTTCTAATTCCAAATCATCGGTACTTATATAAACATGCATTTCGCCGATACCCTGACCAATATTGGACAGAAATTATTGCTTATCATGTAGGTTGCTTGTTGGATATCCCTGTACCGCCGGCATTTGTTGCATTCGATGAGAATAATGACAGTTGTGGCTCATTAATTGAATGGTTTTTGAACTACCCTGATCAACCGGAAGAACGTTTTGTTCCAGGTGGCGACATTATGGTGAGCGCTATTCCTGACTATGATCGTAAAAAAGGACTCCAACATAATTTTACTATCATTGAACGTTATCTCACTACATTAGCAAAGAGTAAAAATGTAGAAATGTCGGAATGGCTCCCTTTTTGGTGCGATATGTTACTGTTCGATGCATTAATTGGAAATACCGACCGACATCAAGATAATTGGGGATTACTTTGGCATCTCGGCCTAGAAAATAGAATAACAGTGCGTATGGCTCCTGTTTTCGACAATGGCACTAGCTTGGGGTACGAGATTTTGGAAAGAAAAATGGAAAATTTTTTTAACACTGATCGTATGCAAAGTTATATAAACAAAGGCCGGCATCATATTCGCTATGAACTACACTCTAAAGATCCAGCCCAACATATTGAATTATTGGAGTTACTAGCCAATAGGAACGCTGAAATAGCTGGCAGAATCAAAGCTAAACTAGATTCATTTAATATTAATCGTCTCAGGGCTATCTTAGAGTCTTGCACAAAATTTAAAATATCTATTCCATTAACTGAAAAACGAGCAGAATTTATCTGCCATTTAATTGAATCTAGATACCAAGCAATCAGTAACCGAATAGAGAAAAAACTGTGAACAGAATCGATCATATTATTGATCCAGAAAGATTATTATTAGTTTGGCAAGCGCCAGAATCAAGAAGTCGCTACGTCGTCGGAGAACTCCGCAAAGACAACAGCGAAGTTGTGTTTCGCTATTTACAGGATACTGAAGAATTTAAAAGAGCAAGCGCCGAAGGTTTTGTCTGTTATCCGGCATTTAGGAAAACAAATCAGGAATATCGCCAAGGCGTCATGGATTCATTTATGCGCCGATTACCGCCTAGGAAGCGCGGTGATTTTGCCAAATATCTAGAACAATGGAAGCTTGCGCCAGACATAGAAATTAGTGACTTTGCTTTACTTGGCCATACAGGCGCAAAATTACCGAATGACGGATTTTCACTAATTAATCCATTTGATAACGTTGACCAACCTTATACTTTTTACATTGAAGTAGCCGGTTTTCGTTATTACCAGGACAATATCAACATCAAAGATATTACTGTCGGCATGAGTGTTGTATTTGTCCATGAGCCTGACAATGAACATGATAGCAATGCTGTTAGGATTGAAGTCGCCGGTAAGAAAATTGGCTATGTGAACAAAGTACAAAGTAAAGCTTTTATACGCTGGCTGAAGTTATACAGCATTAACGCTTGGATAGAACGAATTAACGGTACTAGCGATAGACCTCTGATCTATATCTTTGGCCGTGTAGAACCGGCTCAGCAATAACAAACAGCAATACAACTAGACATATATCCCAGATATTTTATTTATCTCCACCCACCAGCCTAGTGCGGGCCAATGCTCCCCACTAGGCTGGGCGTTTCGACTGTCTGGCTGGATCAGGCAAACATATCGCGCTGTAATTCCGCTTTTTCTTCTTTGGTCAGAGTATTGACTAAATTATCCGCAGTAGTACGAGCTGGTGGATTGAGAACGTGTTTATAAGCCAGTGTATAAACAAAAGTTGCCGCGCAGTTCTTTGTGTTGGTGCAAATGCAGTATAAATCAGCAATGGTTTTATCATCGTTGAGAATATGGCGTGAAGTAATCAGGGCTTTGTAAGAACAGAACGGACAAACGACTTTCATATAAAAAACTCCTCATATTTTTTGATGACTCTATCAGATAATCCTGGTAGTGGTTAAGTTTGAAATTTGCCCTGATGAACTTTTACCGCTGCTATGTTATCGTAGCGGCGGTAAAAGTGGCGAATCTGATCCAGAAGAGGAATTGATCGGTAAGAAGGCTGACAATCAAAAAGATAAGTCAAAAGAAGAGGCTCAAGCCAATAAGCCCGCGCTTAAAAATTCATACTAGTTACAGGCCTATACCGTCATCATCTTCATTATCAAATGGTAGTTGAAGAGTTTGATTATAAGCCGGTAAGACAACATCAAGTTTAGAAATAAAATCAGCCCAATTGCTGCTTAATTTCATAACTGTAATGTTTGTTGTAATGATATCCCTTAATCTTGGATCGCCGACGTCACTTGTCAAAAATCTATGAAGATGTGGTTTTGAGACATTTTTAGATTTTTTTGCTTGATTTTTCAGTTCTTCCCATACCCCTGGCGCAAGCCTTAAATAGGTAATCTTGTTTGTGAGATGACCGAAATAGGAAGGTCTTTTAACTGAATTTGGGTCGTAAGGAATATTTCTTAGTCTACAAATTTCTTTATAATAATCAGGCGGGTATTTTGTGACATATGGTCGCATTTCCTTTGCTACAAAAGCTTCTATGATTTTTCCAAAATCCATGGCCTTCTTTAAATCTTCATAGCCTGTTATTTTATCAACAAGCCAAATGATGCCCATTGTTGCAAATCCATGCTGAAGTGATGCCGCTCTCTCAGCTATGTGTTCATATCGTTTATCCAGAGCTCCTTTTCTCGATGCCTCAATTATTACCGCACATATATCGGGTAGCATTTTTGCATCATATCCATCAGCAACAAATCCAGAAGGAGTTACAAAGCTTATAGGATTATTCGCGCGCACATCTAAATTCATGATATTCAATCCTTTTTCTGCCAATCTAGCCATTAAAGTAGGTATTTTGCGCGCACCCTTTTTCCCCCCTCCCTCAGACATTCCAATGCCTGATTGAAGCGATCTAAGAGTTAAAACTCTAGTCTCGTCTTCAAGCACATAACATTGGATTTCTATATCTCCAATAACTATTTTTCGATTTTCATTGCCACAAATAGCTTTTGGTAGAGAATTTTTTTGCTTTCTGGCTTCTACGCCTTTCATGGCAATTTCTTTCCTCCTTTCTGGAGTTAGCGCCAATGATCTTGCAATTCCACCTTTAGCTTTCCCAGTTGGATTTTGATTTTCGGCCATTAGTAACACCTGTATTTTGTTTAGGTATTACGAATTATACTTGCATTTCCATTTTATGCAAGTATTTAACTTGCATTTTATATTTTGCAAGTATAATTATTTAAAAATATTAAATAGAGTCTACTCAAAAAGTCATATTAAATGGACATGAAGAATAGAATATTTATAACATGCCTCATAAGCGTTGTGGCAGTAAATGCGAAATGTTGATGTATGGATTTTGCAATATTGAGTGAACTCTAAATAACGAGCTGACATTAACAAACTGAGCACAAAAGAAAGAGCGCAAATTCTGGCTGTACTTTGTGAAGGCATGGGAATCAATGCGGCAACACGGATTACCGGCTTTTCTAAATTAGTGCTCAAACTGATAGCGGATGTAGGTGAAGCCTGCGCGAGCCATATAAAAAGAAAAATTCAAACTGAGCCATACCCTACTCCTTTAGGGAGGACGCAGCTAAAACTCATCTGTTATAATCAGTCTTGACCGGATAGCCCGACGGGGCAACAAGCAGGTATCGTCAGCCTACTTCCGGTTTTCCTTTCTTGACGGCTTTCACTTTGACGGAGTGTTTATGGTCGATGTTTTTTTTGATGGATCAGGAACTTGGTTTAACAAGGACGATGGCAGCTTAATGTATCCATCATCTGCCAGTGGCTCACTTTTTTCTTATCCCCCAGTTTGTGCGGTATACGGTGTTTTCTCTTTAACTGACAAAGATATAGAAAAATATCGATACACAAATAGCCTGGATCATGTTCGGAAATTATTGCCCAGCAAACATGCTGATAGCGCATTTCAGAAGATGGTAAATAATGGAATATTCTCGGATGAAGATGCAGAACATTGTTTTTTTAAATTACCGAGAAAAAGGAAGGATTCAGATAAATCAAGGTTTGTAAGGCGTAATAATATCTTGGTAATTCTAAACGATACAGATGAGCCAGCCAGCGGGAAAGCTGCGCCTATAGCACAAGCAAGCTTTAAAAATACTATCTCTGAATCATCCAATTCTGCATCTGAGAAATCCTCATCCAAAGAACTGAAACCAAAAGACCAAAAAAGGCTTGATAGCCTCAGTGAGTTTATCGGATGGCTTGAGATTCAAGTCAACAATGAAGTCAAAAGACAAAATATGAGTTGGTTTATTTTTGATAAATCCAGCCTGGATTGCACTAAAGAAGACTTGTTTCAAGCGCTGACTGACTGGGAAAAATACCGGCATAAAGAAACTGACCATGTCTGGAATGTCAAAGGCTGGTCGGCATGCAATAAGCTATGGAGCAGGAAAGAAAGAAAGGAAATTTGCGATATTGCAGATAATAGGCGGGGCAGGCCGAGCCGCAAAAATCAAGATCGAGAAAATATCTTTAAAAAATTAAATATTAAAACATAACTTTAAAAACAATTGCTTGCAACGTAATTAAATCTAGGTATTACCTAGAATACCTAGATTTACACGCTTTTTTATCAATTTCACTCACATAAACTCTAGCCCATGTACAACGAGCACCAAAGGAGTGCAATACATGGCCACACAGTCCGCAACTTTACCCGAAACTGGCTTTTTAAGAATTTGGCAGATCATAGGCGATAAAAAGAAAAATATTACGCCACTTATCCCCATAGGCCGGACAACTTTTCTCAATGGCGTCCGGGACGGTAAATTCCCCCAGCCTGTAAAGTTGGGTGAGCGCACGACTGCCTGGCGTACTGAAGATATAAAAAACCTAATAGCTGAGATGGGCGGCGAAGCATGAAGTTATTGACACTTATTATGCCTGTCGCTATGCTTATCCCGCTTTCGCAAAAAACGAAAGCCGGGATTCGAACCCCGGACAATCAAGGCCCCCAAAGGCCACTATCAAACGTGGTTTTTTTATGCCCATCAAAAACACAGGCGGTATCATGCCGTTTGTATTCTGTTATGGCGGGCTGTATTGGGCAACCCCTCAAAAGGTTGGCCGGTTCCTTGGCCGGTAGTTCGAACCTGATACAGTCCGCCGCCCAGCGATTCGAACCAAAGGGCAGCGGTTTATCCCTATACCAAGGAGTTACCGCTATGCGCCATTACCCCCAAAATCCGGCTAAATCCAGCCAAACCAAACAATCAAGATTCAACCTTATCAAGCGCACACCTGAAGGCAAGCGCGTTATCTGCCAAGATTTAACCTTTTCTCAAGCAGTTTCCCTGGTTGCTGAAATCCCCGCCGCTATTGTGAAGTTTTCCAGAATGGAGGCTGTGCAATGAGCCAAAACAGATCGCTCCATATCGACATAATCAGAGACCGGCACGCCAAACCGCTTGCTATCGTTAAAAACTTTCCTGGGCTGGATGCCGAAATGTATTCAGACAATCTCCGGAAGATGGCCGCCCAGTTAATTCAGGCCGCCGATGACCTGGATGCTTTAAATTCAGAGCAATCCCAAGCCATCAGCCTTGATGAACTTGTAATCAGGCAGGAGGGGGAAAGAGGCATTAAGCCTTTACCGCTGGATCTTAGCCATCGTTGGGCGCCATTATTAGGCGGCATCAATCTCTGGGGCGTAACCGAAACCATCGATTACACGGCGCTGCGGGTTTGCAGTATCTTGAGCCTACTGAAATGCCAGTTCGCCGATAGTGCCGGCGCTCGCTTGGATAATGAATCCGCCTATTACTCTTTTGCCACCGTTTCAATGGATATCAAAGATATCGCGGCTTTCATCGATGCGTTTAAGCCCATGTTGAAAATAGATCAGCATAAGAGCGCACCTGCAGGTCATAGAGCCTTTGCTAATATTGAGCGATCCATAACAAAAGCCCTGGGCGTTATTTATCTGCTGTGCAATCAGTTTACTGAGGATGACAGCCTTCCTGACAGCGATCGGATTTGCGGGGCTATCGATTCAATTGTACAGGATATCGCCGACATAAGACTGAGTGTTAAAAATTTTCATAAAACCATAAGAACCCACCAGGCATAAAAAAACCGGCACTCAACTGAACTGATGCCGGTTTTGTAATACTCGTCCTCAAAAGCACGGTCATTATAGACCGAGATGACGAGTATTGCACTCCCGGCAAGGGAATATGCAATGAAAAATGCAAAAGAACACTTTGACGTAATAAGTCAATTTTGTGCAGCGGGACTGCATCTTGTACCCATACCGCCCGATAACGGCAAACCCAGCAAAGCGCCACGCGCTAAGGGATGGAATAAGCCGCGAAGCCTGAATAATCCGAGCGGTTATTCGGCTAATGCGGATGATTTTAAAAACTGCAAAGGCTTTAACATTGGACTGTATCACGGGGCCAGCCAAACGCTGGCGCTGGATCTTGACGACGTAGAGCTGGCTCATAAGGTGTTTGCAGAACTGGCCGATAATCAACTGCTTGACTGGTTAAGCAATCCTGGCCGCGTTGAAATTAAAAGCCCAAAGGCGAACCGGGGCAAGCTATTATTCAAATTACCGCCTACGCTGAAAGAATCCGTTGGACTGCGACAGCTTAAGCATGACGGCAAGGTTATCTTTGAATGTCGTTCAGGCAATTGCCAAGATGTTATTTATGGTCAGCACCCTGAAGGCGGCGACTATCAACTAATCGGTAATCCATCGGCGGTCCCTCCTGCGCCTGATCTATTGATTGATATGCTTCAACACTGGTCCGACTGGAAGCTTTGCTTTGATTCCGTTCTGGGTACCGAAAGCCAGCCGGCAACCATCCAACCTCACAAGCCCCAGCAAGGCGAGAATCTATCGGGATGGCGGAACGTTATTGCAGAATTTAACCAGGCTGAGAGAGTTGCATCCGTTTTGCTGGCCCATCATTACAAGCCCCATGGAAAGGATAGATTTATTCGGCCTGGCAGCGAATCTAAAGCGCCAGGCGTGGTGATTTTACGCAATTGCGCTGATGGTATTGAGCGAGCTTTTTCACATGGTGGTGATATCCTAAATGATGGCTTTCCCCATGATGCTTTTGATTGTTACCGGCTATTGGCCTGTGGAGGCAATTATGCGAAAGCCTTGAACTGGAATCCTGAAATCACAAAGCATAACAGACGCTTGTTCATGCAGGAAAAAGCCAGAGCCGAGCAGAGCAAAACTCAAGCAGTGGCATTGGCTGTAAGCCATGAAGAAAAGCCTCAACATGACAGCTCATCAGAGATACAAGGCACGGCCAATAATGCCCAGCAGTTGCCTACCGTTGACTATGCTGATAAGGAAGACGATCAGCCAGCGAAAATGGCAGCAATCGATTCCCTACTCGCAAGCATTAAAAATATCGGGATTAATGGATTAAATGAGGTTTGTAAATTGCTTGGCTGGAGCAGTTCCGAAGGATCGCCAAAGCAGAAGCATTATAAAGTCGCCATCGTCCATACCATCATTGAAACCGCTAAAGAACACAACTGGCATATTATCCGTGATGCCGGGTTCTTTTATATTTTTGATGGCGCTTACTGGGTAGCTTTACAGGATGCCGAAGTTAAACAGTTGTTGAAACGGGCCTCAATCAAGATGGGCTTTACTGAGATTGAATGCCGGGACGCTAATTTTGTGGACAAGCTCTTTCAACAGGCCTCGCAAGATGGCTTTTTCAGTGACCGCAATCCTAAAAAGAAATCCATCATTAATCTTAGAAATGGATCATTGGTATTAGGTGAGCACGGCGTAACGCTTAAGCCTTTTGATTACCGCGATTTTTTAACTCACCAACTGGATTTTGATTACAACCCGGAGGCGGTTAATCAACTGTTTCTTGATTATCTTGCAGACGTTTTACCGGATCCCGACACCCGCCGCACATTACAGCAAGTCACAGGCTATCTGTTCATTAAAGGCTTGAAAATGGAGCGGATCTTTTTCTTGTTTGGCGAAGGGGCAAACGGGAAAAGCGTATTTTTCGAGATCCTCAGCGGTGTAATCGGCGAAAACAATATCAGCAATTATTCGCTTGAATCGCTGACTGATGACAAGGGGTATCACCGGGCCAAGATTAAGGACAAGATCGTCAATTATGGCACCGACATCAAGTTGACCCGGATTGACGCGGGAATATTCAAAACCTTAGCGTCAGGCGAACCGATTGAAGCCCGTCTGCCGTACTGCGATCCCTTCATGATGACAGATTATGCCAAGCTTATTTTTAATGTGAACAAGCTTGATAACGCCAACATTGAGCACACGCACGGGTTTTACCGGCGCTTGCTGATCATTCCCTTCAATAAAACCATTCCGGAGGAAAAGCAGGATAAGGACCTGCACAAAAAGATTCTAGCTGACCGGGCAGGGATTCTAAATTGGATTATAGAAGGTGCAGAGCAAGTTATTAAAAACCGCACTATCGAAGTATCAGATGAGTGCGAGAAAACCAAAAGCCAATTCATAAAAGAGAGCGATAGCGTAGCTATGTTTGAGGCCCATATTATGGAGGCTCTGAGCGGCTCCATTTACTATCAAACTGTCAGCGATTCCTATAGCGAATACAAAGCGTTTTGCGCTGACGCTGGGCATAGGCACCCATTAGGCCGCAATGGTTTTTCAAAGCGCATGGAAGCTTTAGGCTTTGAGAAGAGCAAAAAGGAAAACGGATGGCATTTAGAAAAACATTATAAAAAGATAATAACCAATTGATTATAAAACTATTTATGTAGAGATGTCGGTAGTGATGTGCCGACTATACGGGAATAGGATGAAGCAAGTTTTATAAGATTTGGAAGCGATTAATCAAGATCAAGGAGGAAGCAAGCACCAGGCATAAAAAGCAACCTATTAAAAAGACAAATCAAACCAATCAATTACTTTGCCTTATTAGGAAAAACGATCATGAATAAAAACGAAAAAAACAAACAGGGAAGCAACCTAATCAATGAACTTGGAACAATCATTAATTCGATGCAAAGCATCGGCTTTTCGGCAGAAAAAGCCAATGAAGCTGCTTTTAAGTTAGGTGGTTTTCGTCAACAGATTGAAGCATTTTCAATGCAATTTGGCGTTGATGATCCACTGGTTAAAAAACTTAAGGCCATGACAGAAAAGGTCGAAGAACAGCTTAAGCAGCATCCGTCATTCACCTATATCTGAGCATTAGCCGTTTTTGCACGGTTGCAGAGGCTGTGCTTACTGAAAGACAACCAACTCTTTTTAGCTAAATGAGAAAAATATCATGTATTTAACATCAATTCCTCAAAACTCACCATTAACAATATTGCGTCAACAAGGTTTTGACGCTGATTTTAGCCGTTGTCGTTTGCGTGTAGGGCCGAAGCCTAAAATGACCAAGGCAATATGCGATTTCATTACCACTAATTTGGTTTCAATTGTCGATGAATTGAATCAAGAAGCCTATTACACCAAGAACCCTGATCCACTGGGTTATTTGGCAGGAGGTTATAAAGGCTCAGCTCTCAATGCAAGTATCCTCATGTGGCGTATTCCTAATGAGATTCGTGCTGAGCTTGGCGGCCATGAAGTAGATTTTCGAGACACTATTCATGACGCTGATAACGGTGAAATCCACTTTCAAACCATTTAGCCTGTGGTTTTGTGTTGCATGGTTGAAACCGTGCAGCATACTTAATTTAATTAAAAATTTTAGAGAGTAATTATTTATGAATTCAGAAAATCAAAAAGCAGAGTATTTTAATCGTAAGGCGAAAATAGCCGGCATCAACGATCAAATTTCCGAAACCAATGATGCGGCTAACGAGTTGAAGCGCCAAATTGACGAAGCTGAAAACGTTATCCAAATAACCACCAAAAGACTTGAAATTGAAGAGCGCGAAATTTCGCGGCCGGGCCCACTATCAAGACCTACAATGACGGTAGAGCAGTTTCGTGAACATAAAAAAGGCCTCGAAGATTGGCAAAAAGGGTTACCAAAGCTGAAGGACGATTTAAATTTGCTCAATCAAGAATTAACGCTTTTGAAAGCTGAATTGGCGACTGAGCAGCGCGCGTTGAAGGTGGCACGGTCGGTAATTGTGGCCGGGATGGTTGATAAGGCAATTGATGAATTTTCGACCGTTGCCGGCGAGTCTTTTAAAAATTTGGTAATGGCGATTGTTGCCAATGCCGGAAAAGATAAAGGTTACACACTTGATCATCAACAGCTATTCAATGAGGCGACGTATAAGTTGATTTGTGAAAAGATTGTGCAGCGTGTCTTTACAGAAAATAAAAGCCTTCCTGACTTACAGGAAGCCAATCACTACGTAACCGCCATTATTGAAGGCACCGCATAAACAACGAGGTGAGCAGTGACCGTTAAACAAGATCAGAATGGCAAATGGTTTGTTCAAGTTGATCGTAATGGAATGCCACGAGTTAGGCGTGGCGGTTTTGAATCACAAGAAGCCGCCAAGATCTTTGAGAATGAGTATATAGCCAATCATCAAGCCCGGTACGAACAGAACGCGGACAAGCGAACACTAAAAGAGCTGATCGAGATTTGGCACAGTTACCACGGAATCAACCTGGCCGACGGCCGCAGTCGTCGGCGAGTTTTAATGCAGATGGCCGACGAACTTAAAAATCCGGTGGCCAGTCAGTTAGGGCCTGAGCAGTTTATAGCCTATCGGTATCGAAAAACACACGGCACTAAGGCTATCAATTACAAAACCTTCAACAATCTGCACGACCACCTATCATCTGTATTCGACCGCTTGAAAAAGTTGAATGTCATCGATTACACATCGCCAATTTGCGACGTTGACTTTCTGAAGGCGTAGTAACAGATTCAACCTACCGCTGGCAGCAATGACCGGCAAATAAGAAAAACCGGGAGCGATCCCGGTTTTTTTTTGCGAAAAGAATCATTTTTTAAATGATAGGGGCAATCAATTTTACCAGCCTGAGCGGGGGGCTAATCGCAGTCCTGACAAAACCAAGGCATTTTGGCAGATTTTGTCAGTGTTTTGTCATAGTTTTGTCAGCCGATAAAGCCAGTAAAAACAATGGCTACAGAGAATTACTGACAAAATGACAAATCATTTACAACCTTTTTTGGGAAAATATATGTTTTTGTGGGGAGCAAAAACTGTAACCCCTTTCCTGGCAAGGGGTAGAGCACCATGAAACAGGCTTAATCTGATAGAGGGAACCAGCCGATGAACTGCCCCCCCCTAGACTGGTTAAAAGGGCTGATAGGCTAGACGCGGATCCAGAGCTGCAACAATTTGTAATTGCTCTTTAGTGCCAAATTGTGCAAAGCGTTTCTGATTAAATCAGTGAGCCAATGTGACTATTTCCGGCTGTTTTTTTAATAAAAACAAGCAATTGAAAAAATTTATGAAAGCGATCTTAAGCCGTTAGATGCAAAAAAACAGCAAGGCAAAAAATCTTAACAATTCATTTAGCGAAATTTTTAAAGCTTTATAAAACAAACGCTTATCTCATTGTTCATGATAAAACTGATTGCAAAATAGGTAATAGTATTGGCAATTAGTTTCAAATTATTGCAATTTTTGAATAACTCCGTTTTGGTAGAACAGCCGCTTTTTTTAACACCTAATAAGCCTTAAACCCAGAATTGACACGGCTTAAGCCGTATCATTTTATAGACTTATTGACGCTCATGAATTCAAAGCTCATTTCAATTTGAAAAAAAATTGCAAAAACAGCGCGGGCGAGGAGGAGTGATTTTGCCGCCCCCCGGCTGTTTTTTCTCATCAAGTTGTCATTGCCGCTGCCTTGGCGTTGCCTTTCCTTTTTGGCATTTGTCATTTAATCGTATTGGATTGTTTGATCGCTGTTGCCAGCTTTGCATCCATCACCAACAGCCAATTAAGCAGCCCATCAGAATGCAAAAATAGCGATCATTGATACCTAAAAAACACAGCCTAAATGGATCGGCATTACTCAAGGTCTTTTTGTTGAATTTGCGCCACTCTAGTAAGGCGTTTTTGTTCAGAATAATTAAAGATAGTGAATTGGCTTTAATAAGGCGGAATAGAAGCCCTATTATCTAACTGTTGCATTAGTTCAGATTTTTCTACAAATATTTATCCAGATTTTTTAAAAGGTATAACCTCCGCACCAGCTTTCAAGCTGTCCAGATAATCAGCCCAGGCTTGCATCATCTTTCTGCGCTCTGGTAAATGTTGCGCTCTGTTATAGGCCGCTTTTATGCGGTTGCGCTCTGCGTGGGAAAGTTGCCGCTCGATCATATCTGAATGAAAACCCTGTTCATGTAAAAGGGTACTAGCCGTAGTTCGGAATCCATGGGCTGTATGCTGCCCTTGATAGCCCATTCTTCGTATAGCCGCACCGATAGATTCACGGCTGATATGAGGCTCATTGCCTCGCTTGCCCTTGTTGCTGGCGAATACATAACGCTTTGATCCGGTCAGCGGGTGAATATCCTGTAATAAAGCTATAGCCTGCCTGGATAAGGGGACAATGTGAGCGTCCTTCATTTTCATTTTATCCGCTGCAATACGCCATTCCGCAGCTTCCAAATCGAACTCATCCCATTCTGCCGCCGCTAAATTAGCAGGCCTGGCGAATATCAAGGGCTGCAACTGTAAAGCAGTCCTGACGACAAAATCACCAGTATAAGCATCAATATCTCGCAATAGCTGGCCCAATGGTTTTGGCTCAGTAATAGCCGGGAAATGGCCGCGTACTGGTGAAGGCAAGGCCCCTCTTAAATCCTGCGTAACGTCCCGCTCCGCTCTACCAGTGGCGATCCCGTACCGGATAGCCTGCCCGATGAATTGTTTTGTTCGTGCCGCCGTTTCTAAAGCGCCGCGCGCTGTTATTCTTCGAAGTGTAGTCAATACCTCAACCGCGGATAACTCTTTCAATGGCCGCGATCCTAGCCAGGGATAAACGTCACGCTCGAAGCATTCCTTAATGTGCTTCTTATGGGATGCGCTCCACTTTCCTGAATTGGCTTCCAGAAATTCATCAGCTACAGCTTTAAAAGTATTTTCTATGGAACCGGCTTTTTCAATTTTTCTGGTTATGCTTGGGTCTATACCGTCAGCTATTTGTTTTTTGGCGGTATCTCGTTTTTCCCTGGCTTGTTTCAAACTGGTATCAGGATACACTCCCAATGATAGTGTTTTACGCTTGCCAACAAATCGGTAATCAAGCCGAAAGTATTTGCCGCCGTTGGGATGAACAAGCAAGTACATGCCTTTTTCGTCCGGCATTTTATAAGGCTTTTCTGTGGGTTTGGCGTTGCGAATAGCGGTATCTGACAGCGGCATGACGGTATAAGCTCCTGACTTTGACAATATACCGTCATTTGTACCGTCATTTATAACTGAATGTCAACGAATCTTACTGTACATTATTGAACAAAAAAAACCCGCTAAGCCTTGTAGCTTGCGGGTTTCATGTACTTATTTGCATCTTGTTGAACTTATAGGTGGCGGAGAGAGAGGGATTCGAACCCTCGATACGTTGCCGTATACACACTTTCCAGGCGTGCGCCTTCGACCGCTCGGCCATCTCTCCTGCTATCTTTTTTACCCAAGAGGCTGGGAAGCCGGCAAGGATAATCGAGATTGCGTTTTGTTGCAATGACTTTTTACCCGGCCAGTGCTTCCAGTTCATCCCATCTTTCGTAAACCTGCTCCAGTTGTGCCGTTATTCCTTCCAGTTCGGACAATGCCTTGGCAATGGTTTCCTTGTCGTTCTTGTAAAAATCGGCGTCGTTGATCTGTTCATTCAGTTCCGCCTGCCTTGTTTCCAGTTCATCGATCAGGTCCGGAAGTCTGTCCAGTTCCTGCTGCTCTTTGTAGCTGAGCTTTTTCTTGGCCGCGGCGCGCTCGGCGGTCTTCGCGGTCGGCTTCTCCGACTTGACGGCCGGCGCCTTTTTGGCGGCTTCGGCCTGTTTTGCCTGCTGGCAGTGGTTCATCCAGTCGGTGTAGCCGCCGACGAATTCATCGACGCGGCCCGTGCCGTCGAGCACAAACACGCTGGTCACGACATTGTCCAGAAACGCGCGGTCATGGCTGACCAGCAGCAAGGTGCCGTCATAGTTGACCAGTTTTTCCTCCAGCAATTCCAGCGTTTCCAGATCCAGGTCGTTGGTCGGCTCGTCCATAACGATCAGGTTGGCGGGTTTGGTGAACAGGCGCGCCAGCAGCAGGCGGTTCTTTTCGCCGCCCGACAGGCTCTTGACCGGCGAGCGCGCACGAGCCGGCGCGAACAGGAAGTCGGCCAGATAGGACATGACATGCCGCTTGCTGCCGGCGATCTCGACGAAATCGTTGCCGTCGGCGACCGTATTGGCTACGGTCATCTCGGGATCGAGTTGATCGCGCAACTGGTCGAAATAGGCGATTTCCAGCCGGGTGCCCTGCTCGACGGTGCCGCTGTCGGGCTCCAGCTGTTTCAGCAGCAGTTTCAGCAGCGTGGATTTGCCGGCGCCGTTGGCGCCAATCAGGCCGATTTTGTCGCCGCGCTGGATCAGCGTGGAAAAGTGCGAGATGACCTGTCTGTCCTGGTAAGCGAAGCTGATGTCGTTGACTTCGATGACTTTCTTGCCGGACGCATCGCCCCGCTCCAGCATCAGCTTGCTGGTGCCCTGCGCATTGCGGCGTTGGGCGCGCTCAAGGCGCAGGCGCTCCAGCGCCCTGACCCGGCCTTCGTTGCGCGTGCGCCGGGCCTTGATGCCCTGCCTGATCCAGGCTTCTTCCTCGGCCAGTTTTTTATCGAACTCGGCATTCTGGTTGGCCTCGTCTTCCAGCGCGGCCGCCTTGCGGCGCAGGTAATCGTCATAATTGCCCTGCCAGGAAACCAGCTTGCCGCGGTCCAGATCGATGATGCGGGTGGCCAGTTTTTGCAGGAACGAACGATCGTGCGTGACGAAGAGCACGGCGCCCTGGAAATTCAGGACCTGCTCCTCCAGCCATAGGATGCTTTCGAAGTCCAGGTGGTTGGTCGGCTCGTCCAGCAGCAGGACTTCGGGCTCTATGACCAAGGCCCGCGCCAGCGCCACGCGCCGCTTCCAGCCGCCGGACAGGCCGTTGATTTTCAGCTCGCCGGGCAAGTCCAGCCTGCTCAGGGTGGTCTCGACGCGCTGCTGGAAATGCCAGCCGTTGTGCGCCTCCAGCTTGTGCTGCAGGTCGCCCAGCTCCTGTAGCGCCTTGCCGTCGTCATGGGCCATCGCCAATGACAGCGTGTGGTAGCGCGTGATCCACTGCCCCAGTTCGCCTAGCCCGCCGGCCACGGCGTCGTAGATCGTCGCATCGTCGGGCAGTTCGGGCGATTGCTCCAGCCAGGCCAGTTTCAGTTCGGGCTGCCGCCAGATCTCGCCATGATCGGCATGGACGGAGCCGGCGATGATTTTCATCAACGTGGATTTGCCTTCTCCGTTGCGGCCTAACAGACCCACCCTCTCTCCGGCATCCAGCTGGAAGTCGGCATTCTCTAACAAGGCATGGGTACCGTAGGCAATGGAGATGTTGGTTAATCGTAGTAAAGGCATGTTAAATTTCTTGAAGTTGTAGATAGCGTCTTAATAAATCCAGTGCCAGTAACGCCGCCTGGTTTTGCTTGCGTCTGATGGGGCCGGCCACTGTCTGTGTCGATTGATGAAAGCCGTTCTCGGTCAGCAATACATTATATAGAACAATGGGCTGATCCTTGTCGTGAAATGTGCCGTCATCGCCGGCATAAAGCTGGACCAGCGCGAAATCGGCGGCGGCGGACTTTTTCATGGCAACGGCGATACGCTCTGCCGTCATCATCAGGTCATCCCGATCGACAGGCACGGCAAATCGTTGTCCCAGGCTGTCCAGCGAACGGTCGAAGAGCGTACCCAGCAGCCAGGGCATGCCGATGCATTTGGCCGCCAGCAGGCCCTGGCTGGCTGTTTCCGTCACGGTCAAGGTGCGCTTGCGGGTCTGCATCAGCCGATCTATGACAGCCACCAGATCGCCCGAAACTTCAGACAGGCCGTCGATCCCGAAAACCGCACTGCCTAATTGTTCAGCAATATTGGACACTAACGAAGCCATTTCAGTTTCCGGGTAACCGTAAGGAAACAATAACTTGGTCTGGACATCGTCGATGCCGGCACGAAATCCCAATTGCACCGCATCAGGAATCATGACCGCGGCTATGCGCTGCTGGATATCCGATTCGCCGATGCCTACCGTTCTGATCGTAACGAGCCGGCCGGGCTGCAAGGTGAACCTGCCTGCCAGCGCCGGCCTGACTTTTTCCAGGAACAAATGGCGCATTTCAAAAGGCACGCCGGGTATGAAGGCAAACCAGCAGCGCCCATGCAGCAACGAAAAGCCCGGCGCCGTGCCCCACTCGTTATCGATGCGTTCAGCCCCTGCCGGCAGCATGGCCTGTTTTCGGTTCGATTCGGGCATGGGCCTTTTTCTGTTGTCGAAAAACCGTTTGATTTGCGCAAAGGCGATCTCATCGAATTCCAGCGTCAGACCGAACGCTTTGGCTACGGCTTCGGCAGTCAGATCGTCACTGGTAGGCCCTAAACCGCCGGTGCAAATACAGCAATCCGCGCGCGCCGAGATTTCCCGCAGCAACCCAATCAGACCATCGAGGTTGTCGCCCACGGCCGTGTGCCGCGTTACGGTAAAGCCCATCTGGACCGCCTGCTGGGACAGCCAGGCCGCATTGGTATCGACCGTCTGTCCGGTCACGATTTCTTCGCCTTGCGAAAAGATTTCCAGTGTTGGATTCATGCCGCCTCCTCAGCCGGCTGTCAATAAACCATGCCAGAATGGCAGCGTCACCAGACTCAAAGCCGTCGTTACCGTGACAGCCATCGCATACAGCGAGCTATCCAGACGGTAACGGTCGCAGAATACGATGCCCAGCACCATGCTCGGCATGGCCATTTCCAGGATCGCGGGCGCTCTGTAAGGCTCTTCCATATTCAGATAGCGGACCAGGGCGACCGCAAACAGCGGCATCAATGCCATTTTTATCAGGATCACCGGCGTCACATAAGGAAGATTGCGCATTGTCACGGCTTTCCAGCTCAATGCCAGGCCCAGCGAGAACAGCATCAGCGGCGCGACCGCGGCGGACAGTTTTTGCAGCACGCCGGCCAACCAGTCCGGCGCGGCAAATCCGTTAAGATTCAGGCCGACGGCAACGGCGGCGGCCCAGAATGGCGGTGCGTTCAGAAAGGACAAAACCGACTTCCGGCTCTCGGCATGGTCTTCTCCGTAATGCCGCACGATCATGATCCCTATGGTAAACAGCAGCGGCGCCGTCGCGAACAGATCGACCTGTATCGCCACCGACCGCGCCCAGCTGCCGAAAGTCTGCTCCAGCACCGGCAGACCCAGATAAGTCACATTCGGGAAGGCGGCCGCCAATATCATCGCGCCCAGGCGTTTATCCTCGAATTTAAATACGCGCCCTACCAGCCAGATACTGACCATGGCGAAAATGATGCAGCCTGCCCCGAGCAACGTGTATTGCAGCGAATGCACGCCGATATCGGCCGACCACAGCACTTCCAGCACCATGGCCGGCAGCAATAAATAATAAACAACCGTGGTCAGCGCCAGCCTGACCTGCTCAGCCAACAGCCCGGCAGGCTTTATAATACGCCACCCGGCACCGCACGCGATCAGCAAGGTCATTTGTATCAGTGTTGAGTTCATAGTCCGTCAATTATTATGTTTTGCCAATTTTAGCATTCCCCGTCAAAACAAGTTCCGGTAATATACGTCGATTAACTGGCCGAATGACCAATCAGCCGCCACTTCTTACAATAGCTTGCGCCTTTTACGAGCCCTGAACTTATGAGCACATTCCTTTCAACCAAACCCATCCCTGTCCGCGAACGCCTGATCATGGCGCTGGACGTGCCCAGCATTCCCGAAGCACAGGCCATCGTCGAAGAACTTGGCGATTCGGTGATCTTTTACAAGGTTGGCATGGAGCTGTTCATGTCCGGCGATTATTTTGGTTTCATCGAATGGCTGAAGCAGCGAAACAAGAAAGTGTTCGTCGATCTGAAGTTCTTCGATGTGCCGGCCACGGTCGGCCGCGCCATCAAGGCGCTGAGCAACAAGGGCGTGGATCTGGCGACCATTCACGGCAACGATGCCATCATGGAGGCGGCCGCCAAGGAAAAAGGCGATCTCAAGGTGCTGGCGGTCACCGCCTTGACCAGTCTGGACAGAGGCGATCTGGATGACCTGGGCTTTAAATGCGACGTCAGAGATCTGGTGCTGTCGCGCGCCAGACGGGCTTTGCAGATCGGCTGCGACGGCATTGTTTCGTCAGGACTGGAAGCCTCCATGCTCAGAACAGAACTGGACCACCGTTTGCTGATCATTACGCCGGGCATCCGGCCGGTCGATAACCGTGTTGAAGACGATCAGAAACGCGTAGTCAGCGTGGAAGACGCGTTCCAGAACGGAGCCGATTATATTGTCGTCGGCAGACCCATACGCGATGCCGAGAACCGAAAAGCCATGGCCGAGAAGATTCAACAGCAAATCCTTGCGCAGTTCCAGCAGCATCAATGATTCACGCGTCAACGATGTACTTCGATAAGGCACATGGAAACTAAAGGCAGAGCCGCACGTCAGTCCGGGCCTGCCTCAAATTGATCCACGGTTTCGTAGTCAAATTAACCTAATTTATAAAAATAACTTTCAAATGCTGACTATTTGTATATTTCCATCTCTGTGGTAGTGTTGACCGGTTATGGAATTTGATCTTGCTTTTCATGCGTCTTATTTAGTCGCTTTTACGATGGGCCTGTTCAGCAGTTTGCACTGCATAGGCATGTGCGGCTCGATTATCGGCACACTAACACTAAGCCTAAGCCCCGAAATCCGCAGCAAAAAGACGCGTCTTTTTCCGTTCGTATTTAACTACAACATCGGACGCATCATCAGTTACACAATAGCCGGGGCCTTGGCGGGCGTTGTTGAATTAATTCTCACCCTGCCGCTCAGCCATGACGGCCAGGGGCATAGATTGCTGCAGTTACTCTCCGCGGCAGTCATGACCGGCGCCGGGCTTTATATCGCGGGCTGGTTTCCGCGCTTTGCCTATATTGAAAAAGCCGGAACCCATATCTGGAAAAAAATCGAACCGTTTGGCCGCAAGCTCATCCCGGTAAAAAACTGCACTCAAGCCTTTTTTTTCGGCATGGTTTGGGGCTGGCTGCCTTGCGGTCTGGTCTATTCCGGACTTACGCTGGCGGCAACTACCGGCGATATCGTGAAAAGTTCCCTGACAATGCTGAGTTTCGGATTGGGAACTTTACCTGCCGTCATGGGAGTGGGTATAATGACCGGAATATTAGCAAGGTTATCCAGAATGCAATATTTCAAGCAGATCGTCGGCCTGCTGATGATTGCGCTGGCGCTGATAGCTGCGATGCCATGGCTTAACCCCTATGCACTAACAATACATCTAAGAAATCATTAAGAGGCAACTATGGGTCATTTTAATTCGATCATTGGGCAATCTCCTGCATTAGATTCTTTAATCCGCAGCGCCAAAATGGTTGCTGCCACTGATGTAACGGTACTGATTAAAGGTGAAACCGGCACGGGCAAGGAAGTGCTGGCCACCGCGATCCAAAAATCCAGTCCTCGCGCCAATAAGGCTTTTATTACGCTGAACTGCGCCGCATTGCCCGAAAGCCTGATTGAGTCCGAATTGTTCGGCCATAAAAAAGGCTCGTTTACGGGCGCCACCGCTAATAAGCAAGGCCTACTCCAGGCGGCTGATGGCGGCACCTTGTTTCTTGATGAAATCAACTCATTACCTGTCGCCATCCAGGCGAAACTGTTGCGTTTTCTGGAATCGGGAGAATGCCTGGCCGTAGGCGACGTTAAGCCCTATAAAGTTGATGTCCGCGTTATTGCCGCGACCAACGCCGATCTGAACAAGCAAATCGAAGCCGGCGAGTTCAGGCAGGATTTGTACTTCCGGTTAAACGTGGTGCCGCTGGAACTGCCTCCGCTGTCACAGCGTACCGAGGACATTGAGCACCTCATCAAGCATTTCCTGACTCTATTTGCGGACATGCACTCAATCACAGCGCCCAAATTCAGCAAGCAGGCGTTGAAAATTCTAAAGGGCTACCAATGGCCCGGCAATATCCGTGAATTGCGCAATCTGTGCGAAAGGCTCAGTATTTTATTGGCCGGCAAGACCATTGAACCGGAAAATCTGCCGCATGAATTTAGCGCCTACAGCCGCGATTCCAAGGCCACACCGTTCACCTTGCCTGAAATCGGCCTGCAACTGGATGCCTTGGAAGCTGACTTAATTCTCCAGGCATTAAGCCGAACTCAAGGTAACCGCAGTAAATCGGCTAAATTGCTGGGCATTTCCAGGGATACACTGCTCTACCGCATGCAAAAACATGGTTATGCATCACACTAAGGCAAGCCTGCATAATTAATACGAGGAATCGACGAATCGTTACAGACGATAGGCGTCGATTCCACAGTCGCGCTTAATTATCACTCCGATCGGCTGTCAAAGGCATCTTATCCATTGCGCGGTGACATTGTCGCTTTTGCCATTTCCGCGCAGTATCATTAACCGCACCAGTTTGCTCAATTCAGCCTTGCCGCTGTCTAACTGAGCCAATTGCAACAATTCGTGCTGTTTTATATTTCCCCAAAAACCATCGCTGCATAGCACAAAGGTTTCTCCTTTTTCCATGGCCGGGTACAAGCAAATCTCCGCTCCAGGCGGCCTCAGTGCGTTGATACTGCACGTCAACTGGTTCTGACTGGGATGCTGCGCCATTCCCCACTCGGAAAGCTCGCCTTGATTCACTAATTGCTGTACGACTGAATGGTCTTGTGTACGCCACAAAATCCGTTGCGGATTCATTCTATATATCCGTGTATCGCCGCAATGAGCCGTCAGCACAAACCGCTTATCAATATAAAGAACGGCACACGTTGTGCATGCCTGCTCTGCGGCTCTATCCTGCCCGAATAACCGCTTCATTTCGTTAACAGCATCGACTAACCAGGCCGAAATCGTTGCGGACGGACTGCCTGCCATCAGCTTGTTGTATTTCTCGGCAAATCCTAACATGCCCTGGCAGAAAAAAAGTGAAGCCTTTTCGCCGGCAAGATGCCCCCCTAAACCGTCCGCAACTATAAACAGCGCATAAGCATCGTTGACGATATGCGCCATACAGTCTTGATTGATTTCTCGATCACCTATCGAAGTGAATTGATAGAATTCCAGGTTCACTTACTTTTCGCGAAAAGAATTCATCATCCTGGCATTTCTCATGACGCGCTTCAAATCCCTAACCGTTTGAGCCAAGCCCGAGAATACCGCCTGAGCGATAATCGAATGTCCGATATTCAGCTCGACCAATTCAGGTATCGCACATATCGCTTCAACATTATGAAAATGCAGACCATGTCCGGCATTGACTTGCAAACCCGCGCCATGCGCATGACGCGCCGCCCGCCTGATTCGCTCCAGCTCTTCGATTTGTTGCGCTGGATTCTTGGCGTCGGCGTAACGGCCGGTATGTAACTCGACAACCGGAGCCCCGGCTTTTACCGCGGCATCGATCTGGGCTTCATCAGGATCGATGAAAAGCGATACTTCAACACCCGCCGTTGCCAATTGTTCACAGGCCCACTGCATGCGCGGAAGATTGCCGGCCACATCCAGGCCACCTTCGGTAGTCAATTCCTCGCGCTTTTCGGGCACGAGACAGCAGGCGTAAGGTTTGACTTGCCTTGCGATGCCGATCATTTCATCGGTCACCGCCATTTCCATATTCAACCGGGTATGAATCATGTCTTTCAACAAGAAGATATCCCTGTCCTGAATGTGGCGGCGATCCTCGCGCAAATGCGCGGTAATCCCGTCGGCACCGGCCTGCTCCGCGATCAATGCGGCCTGAACCGGTTCCGGATACATTGTGCCTCGCGCCTGCCTTAAAGTAGCAATATGGTCGATATTGACGCCTAACAAAATTAAGTTCTTATCCATTTTTTAATATGCCTGATATTTTATTGATAACCGTCCGGCTTTTAAGCGGCTTACCCTGCAGATGAGCATCAATGACTGCTCTCATCAGTATTTTTGCTTCGGCCAAGACAAGCGGATCCACAAATTCCCTGGACTTTATCGCCAACAGAGTTTTTCCGGAAAAACGCCCATCCACGGCTTCAACCATTCCCAACTGCGCATCAAATGCATAATGCTTTAACGGATTGACTGCGGCTCCATTAACATCGCGCTCCAGTTGCAGTCCGTAGCCGACATGATCCATGAGGCTTAATTCGAATGACCGTAATGTCGCCTCTATGTTCTCGCCGGTTGATAAGTGTGATAAACAGAGCCCATACTCATCGAACACTTCAGGATGCGGATCGTATTTATGTAGAAAGCGACTGACCAGTTCATTAACGTAAAAGCCGCAGTAAAAGGCAAGCCCTCTCAGCTGCGCAAATGGTTGAACGATTTCAACATCCGTCAGCGTTTTTAGCTCGGCCTTGCCGACATAGGAAATGAGCAACGGAATAAAAGGCTGCAACACGCCGGCTGTCTTGGACTTTGATTTTTTTACGCCTTTTGCCACCAGGGAAAACCTGCCGAAATCCCGGGTTAGCACATCAATGATCAGGCTGGTTTCCCGGTATTTCCGGTGCTGTAAAATAAAAGCCGGCTGTAGATAAACCGCTGATTCAGTCATTAAACCCTAAATTTTGCAACGCGCGCTCATTGTCCGACCAGCCTTTTTTAACCTTAACCCAAAGTTGCAAATAAACTTTCTGGCCGATCAGCTTCTCAATATCGTGCCGGGCATCCATACCGATTTTCTTCAGCATCTCGCCCTCTTTGCCAATGACGATATTTTTCTGGGTCGACCGTTCCACCCAAATGATAGCGTAGATTTTGACAATCCCAGACTTCTCTTCATAACGCTCAATTTCGACCGTTAACGAATAAGGCAGCTCGTCACCCAGCCTCCGGGTCAGCTTTTCCCTGATAATTTCCGCGCACAGAAAGCGCTCGGGGCGATCTGTGATCTGGTCTTCCGGATAGATCAGCTCGCCTTCGGGCAGTAACTGCATAACCGCATTCTCAAGCTGGTCAAGATTGGTGCCTTTCAATGCGGAGATGGGAATCAAATGCTCAAACGGAAACCGATGCTGCGCCTCGGCAAAAAAAGCCAGAATCGCATCCTTGTCTTTGACCTTGTCGACTTTATTGACTGCCAAAATGACAGGCAGACCGGCCTGCTCCAATTTTTTGAAGATGACTTCATCATACTCATGCCAGGACAAGCCATCGATCAGCCAGACAACCACGTCGACGCCCATGAGAGTCGTGTCGGCCGTCCTGTTCAAATAACGGTTCAGCGCTCTTTTTTCGCTGCTATGCATGCCCGGCGTATCCACATAGATGGCCTGGCCGGCTTCCGTTGTATTAATGCCGAGAATTCGATGCCGGGTAGTTTGTGGCTTACGGGATGTGATGCTGATTTTTTGTTTCAGCAGATGGTTCATTAATGTGGATTTGCCAACATTGGGGCGCCCAATCAGCGCTACGTAACCGCAATTCATTTATCGATTTTTCTAAGTAATTCGAGCATTTGTTCAGCCGCGGCCTGTTCCGCCCTTTTTCGGGAAATCCCTGTACCGATACAAGCTTCGGCTATTAAAGGGATGGTGCATTTAACTTTAAACGTTTGTTCGTGCGCAAGCCCGGACGTGGTTATTAAGACATATTCGGGCAATTCCATTTTTTTTGACTGCATCAATTCCTGCAACTGGGTTTTAGGGTCTTTTTGCCAGTTAGTCAGTGATAAACATGCCAGTTTTTCTTCAAATAATTCCAATATCCACTGCTGGCAGGCTTCTATGCCTTGGTCTATGAACAGCGCCCCCATAATGGCTTCCAAAGCATCGGACAAAATGGAATCGCGGCGGAAACCACCGCTCTTCAATTCCCCTGAGCCCAGCAGTAAATAATCGCCGACATGGTGCTTTCTGGCCAAGTCCGCCAATGAACCCTGATTGACCAGGCTGGCTCTTAACCGGCTTAACACACCTTCGCTGGCATCGGGAAACAATTCGTACAACCGCTGGGCAATGACAAAACCCAATATTGAATCGCCTAAAAATTCCAAACGTTCGTTATTATGCGCTCCGGCACTCCGATGAGTTAGAGCCCTGGTAAAAAGCTGCGGGTTGTTAAATACCAACCCTAGCTTTTTACACAATACGGCAGGCTTTCTTATCACTCCTGACCAACCTCAATAAAGTCATAGAATTCGGCCAACACGCTGAGATTGCCGAAAATTTTCACCACAGTCTCGTATTCGATTTCCACTTTCAAATAATTGCCGCGCTTGGTGATTTTGATATCGTCCTGGGTCACATCATAGACATAATTCATATTGAAACGCTTGTCCAGACTGTCCCTGACTTCTTTTTCGCTTTTGCTTTGAACATCAACAGTCTTTTCAATTGCTGCCAGCGCATTGATCACTTTGCTGTGATCTATGTAGATCGGTGCAATCTTTAGCACCAATAAAACAAAGAAAGCGATCAAACCTAGAATAAAAGCAATTGAAATCAAAGTGAGCCCCTGCTGGCGTCTAAGGGATAAATTCATATTTCCTCCGAACAATTATAAAACCACCTACATAAGTGTAGTTTATTTCAGCACGGTGCCAATACGATCAAGACTTACGCCCTTATGCTGCCAATCCCAGCTCATCCAGATAAAAAATGCCTTACCAACCAGATTCTCTTCGGGAACCACGCCCCAATAGCGGCTATCGTTACTGTTGTCCCGATTATCGCCCATCACAAAATAGCTTCCTGCCGGCACGACAAAAACGCCTTCAACCGTAGGTGATCCGTTTCTGATTAGAATACTATGTTCAACGCCGGTCAAGTCTTCTATTCGATGTTCGGCTCCGGTCATCTCCTGACCCTGGCCTATGCCTTGATAACCTCCTAATGGAACCTGATTAATAGGCACGTCGTTAATATACAATTTTTTATTGTAGTACGCGATTTTATCGCCCGGCAAGCCCACTACGCGCTTTATGTAATCAACCGAAGGATCTTTAGGATAGCGGAACACGACGATATCGCCCCGTTGCGGCTCGCTCAGATCAATCACTTTTTTGTTGATGACCGGCAGACGTACGCCATAAGTGAATTTATTGACCAGAATAAAATCGCCGATCAGCAATGTCGGCATCATGGACCCCGAAGGGATGCGAAAAGGCTCGGCCAGAAATGAGCGCAGCAACAAAACGATCAATACGATAGGAAAAAAAGAACGCGCATACTCTACAATTAAAGGCTCTTTTTTTTCGATGAAAATGCCCGCATCGGGTTTGCGCATTAGCAGGTAGCCGCCCCAGATTGCACCAGTAACAACGGTGGCGACCAAAAGAAAGAAGGAAAAATCAAAGTCCATAGTATATTGTGTGCTGAAGATGAAAAATGTTGAGTTATTCTTTGTTGAGCTGCAAAACAGCCAGGAATGCCTCTTGAGGAATCTCAATATTGCCCACCTGTTTCATCCGTTTCTTACCTGCTTTTTGTTTTTCCAATAGCTTTTTCTTACGGGTAATATCGCCGCCGTAACATTTAGCCGTGACATTTTTTCTCATGGCTTTAACGGTCGACCTGGCGATAATTTTGGAACCGATGGCAGCCTGTATCGCAACTTCATACATCTGCCGCGGAATCAGGTCTTTCATTTTTTCAACCAGGTCGCGTCCGCGGTTCTGGCTTTGATCGCGATGCACGATGATCGATAAGGCATCGACCTTATCCGAATTAATCAATACATCCAGCTTCACCAGCGCGGCTTCCTGAAAGCGTAAAAATTCATAATCAAACGAGGCAAATCCCCTGCTGACCGACTTCAGGCGATCGAAGAAATCCAGCACGACTTCGCTCAACGGCATCTCGTAATGGATGGATACCTGCCTGCCGACATATTGCATATCTTTCTGTACGCCACGCTTTTCTATACATAACGTGATGACGGCGCCAAGATAATCTTGCGGCACCAGAATATTGGCCCGAATAATCGGCTCCCTGATCTCCTTGATGGTTCCGATATCGGGCAATTTAGCCGGGTTATCGACCATGAGAACCTGGCCACTGTGAGTGACAACTTCGTACACCACCGTAGGCGCCGTAGTGATCAGGTCGACATCGTATTCCCTTTCCAGGCGCTCCTGCACAATCTCCATATGCAGCATGCCAAGAAATCCGCAGCGGAAACCAAAACCCAGCGCCTGCGATGTTTCCGGCTCAAACTGCAACGCCGCATCATTCAGATTCAATTTAGTCAGCGCTTCACGCAGATCTTCGTAATGATCGGAACTGACCGGATAGAGTCCCGCGAAAACCCGCGGCTGAACACGCTGAAATCCCGTCAACTGTTCCGCCGCAGGCTTATCGGTCCAGGTAATCGTATCGCCGACCGGCGCCCCGAAAATGTCCTTGATGCCTGCGACGACAAAACCTACCTCACCGGTATTTAAAAGCTCTTTTTCGAAACGTTTGGGCGTAAACACGCCGATTTTTTCGACGAGAAAGGATTTGCCGGTCGACATGATAGTAATCTTCTGCTTTCTGCGAATACTGCCATGGACGATTCTGACCAAGGACACCACGCCCAGATAACTGTCAAACCAGGAATCAATAATCAGCGCTTGCAAGGGGCCATCCGGATTGCCTTCAGGCGCGGGAATTTTAGTTACCAGTTGCTCGAGGACTTCCTCCACGCCCAAGCCTGTTTTAGCGCTGATCTTCGGCGCATCATCGGCCGGAATGCCGATCACATCTTCTATTTCCGTGATCACCCGTTCAGGCTCGGCGGAAGGCAAGTCTATCTTGTTCAGAACAGGGAGCACTTCCAGTCCCTGTTCTATCGCCGTGTAACAGTTGGCGACGCTCTGGGCTTCAACGCCCTGCGCCGCATCAACAACCAATAGCGCGCCTTCGCAGGCGGCTAGTGACCTGGAGACTTCATAAGAAAAATCCACATGTCCTGGCGTATCGATAAAGTTAAGCTGATACGTCTCCCCATCTTTCGCTTTATAGTCGAGCGTTACACTCTGCGCTTTAATGGTAATCCCGCGCTCTCTCTCAATATCCATCGAATCGAGCACTTGCGCCGACATCTCCCTGTTAGTGAGACCTCCACAGATCTGGATGAAGCGGTCCGCAAGTGTCGATTTGCCATGATCAATATGCGCAATAATGGAAAAGTTTCTTATATGCTTTAAATCCACGTGTTATTTTTCTATTTTAAGTGCCAAAAAGACCGGACTGCCTTGACGCTGAATCAGAACAGCGATTGATTTGCCGGCCGGAAGATTTTTGACTATTTTATCAAAATCAGCCACATCACGGATGATATTATTCTGAATTCGCAAAATCACATCGCCGCGCTGGATGCCAGCATCTCTGCCTGGACCTTTCGCAACATTTTGCACCAGAACACCGTTTTGAATGACCTGCAATTGTTCTCTTTGCTCATTAGTCAAATCTGTAACACTGATCCCCAAACGGTTGTCGGGTTTCGCCTCCACTTTGGCTTCGGCTACTTTTTCATCTTCTTCCGGTAAAAGCCCGACCGTCACAGTCAGCGTTTTAATCTCGCCTTGCCGAATGATTTTAATCGTGGCTTTATCGCCAATAGGCGTCATGCCAACCATGGGCGGTAATTCACCGGATGTTTCAATCTGCTGACCATTAAACTCGGTAATAATGTCGCCAATCTGTACACCGGCTTTCTCTGAAGGGCTGCCGGCAATTATCTTGGACACCAAAGCGCCTTGCGGTTTTTTCATGCCGAATGATTCGGCCAGTTCACGGGTCACATCCTGAATCTGCACGCCCAACCAGCCACGGGCAACTTTACCGCTGGATTTTATCTGATCAACGACATTCATGACGATATCCATTGGAATGGCGAATGAAAGCCCCATAAAACCACCAGTTCGGCTGTAAATCTGGGAATTTATACCGACGACTTTGCCATCCATATTGAACAGTGGACCACCTGAATTTCCTGGATTAATCGCCACGTCCGTTTGTATGAATGGCACATAATTACCGCCAGGCAGACTGCGGCCTTTGGCGCTGACTATACCGGCTGTTACCGACTGCTCAAAGCCAAAAGGCGAACCGATGGCTAAAACCCATTCGCCAACTTGAAGCTGATTGGGATTGCCAATATCAACCGCCGGCAAATTATCGGCGTCAACTTTCAATACAGCCACATCGGTGCGCGCATCGGAGCCGATCAGCTTAGCCAGCAATTCGCGACGGTCAGACAACTTGACAACAATCTCATCCGCATCCTTCACTACGTGATGATTAGTCAACACATAACCGTCTTGGGAAATAATAAAGCCCGATCCTAAAGACTTAGTCTCTCTCGGTATATATCCGCCTCCCTGGCCATTGAAAAAATGCCTGAACAGCTCTTCCATCTCGGGAGGAATGCCTTCAGGCAATTGAGGCTCTTGCGCCAGATCATCAACATTCGGAGGCGCCTTCTGTGTAGTACTGATGTTAACCACAGCCACACCATTTCTTTTTACCATCTCGGTAAAATCCGGTAATTGTGCAAAAACATTTTGATTGCACAAAAGAACCAGAAAAAAAGACCATATAAGTTTATTGAGCATAAAAACTCCATTTCCAATCATTAATAATGAATAACTTATAGTTTAAAAAACCAATAACTCTTACAAAATACTTCATTTATCAATACCTTGCATCTATTAAAATCAGTTGTATCACTAAGAGGATGAGAAGCTGATACTGCGCACTTGTATTCGTTTTTTAAAACGCGGGTATTCAAACTGCTTCGCTTTCAAGTATCTGCAAATAACGTAAAGCCAGAATATTATTTACTGAGGTTCTAATCACAACATCCCCGGCCGCAATAATTACATAACTGCCCAACTTCCTGTTTCATTAGTGAAATCGGGGACGAATGCCATGCGGATTTATTAAAAATATGTTCCGGAGCAATATGAATGGATACCGGACTTAAGGGTCGTCGCAAGATGCCGTTCTATATTATGAACATGAAGGTATCGATGATATTCGAGCATGGTTGTCATTTATTGTTGCCACACAACCATAATTTATTAATCTTCTAATGTCTGAGCTTAATACCCTCGGCAATAAATTTAACTGTTTTTGCCGGCACTTCGCCCATTACGGTAAGCTGCCAATCATCTATTGTTCGACTGAAAGAATTAACTGCGCCTACCGACTGCAGCCCTTGCTGCATAGTGGTATTTTTATTTTCCATATAAACTGAAACCGCGGCAAAACCGTCACTTAATAACAGATGGTCAACCGGTTGATTGGAATTGTGCATGGGGCGGCGGGTGAAAAATATTTCTTCGAAACCCAGTGGCAGATTATTGACGACAAACGCCGCTTGTTCCGATGCCTGAGCCTGTAATTGATGGATATGCTTAACCGCTCCTGTTGCCTCTCCGAACTTAGCCTCGACAAAGGGCAATACTTCCTTAACCTCTAAATCCGTAAAAACAACCTGTTCCAAAACCGCGCCTGACAGATCATATACGGCTACTTTAAGCGGCAAAAACTGCCGTTGTTCTATCCATATTTTTCTGATATATCTAAAATCGTCCTTAGGCTGAATGGCAACAACATAAGCCGGCAGCATAGCCACATCTTCCTCGCCAACAACCTTGAAATCATAAATGGTGTCCAGCTCATCCAAATTCTGAGGCAGATCGATTAGGAAAGAGCGCCCTACGGGACGGTGGTCAACCACAACTTGTTGGGTGGACTTGAATAAACAACTGACCTTATCAGCATCCCTGATAATTTCGCGCAGTGGGGAATTTAATGATAACAAGCGTTCTTGCTCAATACCTTTTTCGGCCGCATGAAAATATTTCATGGTCTCCAGCTTGCCGTTTCTTAAAAACGCAACAGTACCTTGATAATTTAAGACCCGCATGGCATGAGTCATTTTTGTTAATGCCTGCCGAGCATTTGGTTCAAGATCCGCCGCAAAAACCGTTTTTGTTGATAAAAGCAATACAAGAAAAAAACGTTTTACCACTTTAGTTATTCCTGATTGTAAACAGTAACACTGGCAAAGGATCGAAAATTGACCTCACCATTGGTATAAACACTGCTGTTGTGCGCCTGAAGGTAATCATTAAATCGTGTATTTATCGGATACTGTTTAGCTTGATCCATATAGACAACCGAGTCAGAGGGCTGTTCCGACAATTGCGGCTGCGCCACCTCAATCGGTGAAGTTTGATATTGTTCAGTATGATAATTTAGGCTTTGGCTCGCTATCACGGCAAGAATAGCGATGGATGCCGCCAAGGCGCTAATTTTATGGCTCCGCTTAAATTTAGTGCGTTGAGGTAACATATAAACGGGTTCATGCTGGATTTCCTGACTGATCCGTTCAACAAAATCAGATCTGGGCGACAAAAACAAGTCAGTCCTCAGAGCCTGACTTACCGCCGCATAGCGATTCATCTTGTCTCTTAACTCAGCGTTTTGTTGTATTTGTTGTAATAAACTTAAAGATTCGTCAGTACTAAGCTCATTATCAAGGAATTGAGAGATTTTTTGATTCAAATCTTCATGCATCGAAAATCACCATTTAATCGAGCAAGGGGTTTAATTTATTATCGATTGCCTCGCGCGCTCTAAAAATGCGCGATCGCACCGTACCAACCGGACAATCCATTGCTACAGCAATTTCTTCATAACTCATTCCCTCGAACTCCCGCAACATAATTGCTGTGCGCATTTCCTCAGGCAACTTATCAATTGCTGCTTTAATGACCTCAACTATTTCCTGATTTAATAAAAGTCTTTCTGGCGTTTCCATACCCTGTAATTGAGGTACATTTTCAATTTGTTCCGCATCCTGTATATCTACCTGATAATCAAAGCTTCTTCTTGACCGGGATACCAGGTAATTTTTTGCTGTATTGATTGCGATGCGGTATAACCAGGTATAAAAAGCACTATCGCCCCTGAAATTTCCTAGTGCGCGATAAGCTTTAATAAAAGCTTCCTGAGCCACATCTTGAGCTTCGCTTGGATCTTTGACATAACGATTCACCAACTGGATGATCTTATGCTGATATTTAACCACCAAAAGATCATAAGCTGACTTATCGCCGTGCTGCACGCGCAACACCAACTCTTTATCTAGTTGTTCGCTTGTCCTTGTTTGATTATTCACTACGGCTCTTTAATTGTTAAAATAGACAGAATTAAACCGCATAAGTTCTTTGGATACAAAAAAAATTGCTATCACTTTAAAAAGCTTTATTATCCATAAATAGTAACCAGTAGCCTAATTTACCGTAACCTCATACCAGTAAAACATTTTTCCTTAGATTTAATGACAGCTTCTTTTATGCCTTATTCCACAAATTATGACGTCCTTGTTATTGGTAGCGGTGGCGCAGGTCTTAGTTTAGCGCTTAAACTGGCCGGGCACCCCATGCGAATTGCTGTCCTTTCAAAACTTGCCCTGACGTCAGGCAGCACCTATTATGCCCAAGGAGGCATTTCCGCGGTTTTCGATGCCGAGGATTCTATTGAATCCCATATTGAAGATACGCTGGATGCAGGCGCGGGACTCTGCAATCCTGAAATTGTAAGACTTACCGTTACGCACGGGAAAAGTTCTATAGACTGGCTACGCCAGCAAGGCGTGCTATTTACTGAGGAACAAACGCAATCCGGCGAAACAAAACTGCATTTAAACCGAGAAGGCGGCCATTCCCACCGGCGTATTGTACATACCAACGATGCAACTGGTAAAGCAGTGTCGGCATCGTTGATTGAACGCGCCAAGGAACATGCCAATATTGAATTGTTCGAGCATCATAATGTAGTCGATTTAATCACGGCACCAAACTCCGCCGCTTCCGCCAAGCGTGTGATAGGCGCTTACGTACTGGACACCCAAACACATCGGGTCAAGACCATTGCCGCGCGAGTCGTCGTTCTGGCAACAGGCGGGGCCAACAAGGTTTATCTTTATAGCACGAACCCGCAAAGCTCAACCGGTGACGGCATCGCCTTAGCCTGGCGGGCGGGCTGCCGTGTCAGCAATATGGAGTTTATGCAATTCCATCCTACCTGTCTCTACCATCCCCACCCCCAAGCCCGCTCATTCCTTATTAGTGAAGCGGTAAGAGGCGAAGGCGGCAGGCTGATTCTGCCGGATGGCTCGTCTTTTATGCAGAATTTCGACCCCAGAGGCGAGCTGGCACCCCGCGATATCGTCGCCAGAGCCATAGACCACGAAATAAAAAAGCGCGGCATTGACTGTGTTTACCTGGACATCAGCCATAAATCGGAACAATTCATACGGGAGCATTTCCCTACAATTTATCAACAGTGTCTTGAATTTGACATCGATATCACAAAAGAGCCCATTCCTGTCGTACCTGCCGCGCATTACACCTGCGGCGGCGTTTTAACGGACAGCCATGCGCGTACCGATATCGCCAATCTCTATGCCATAGGGGAAGTTGCCTGCACTGGCCTGCACGGCGCCAATCGCATGGCCAGCAATTCATTACTGGAATGCCTGGTTTTTGCTGATCTTGCCAGCGAGGATATTTTGCAGAAGCTTCCGGCCATTCCTGCCCTCCCGGATATTCCCGATTGGGATGAATCACAAGTCAGTGATTCGGACGAAGAAGTGGTAGTGTCGCATAACTGGGACGAACTGCGCCATTTTATGTGGGATTATGTAGGCATAGTAAGAACTGATAAACGTTTAAACAGAGCCATGAATCGTGTGGAACTGCTTAAAAAAGAAATTGCTGAATACTACGGCAACTTCCGCGTTACCAATGATTTACTGGAACTGCGCAACCTGGTCATAGTCGCCGAACTGATCATTCGCTGCGCTCAGCAGCGCAAGGAGAGCCGGGGCCTGCATTACACGTTGGATTATCCGGAAACAGATGTCAGCAAACCGGCGCAAAACACTATCCTGTCGCCCTGATCGGCTATAGCCCCTATTTTCGCGGCACATTACAATTTCTCTAACAGCGACTCGACTTGTCGAGCCGCTCGCTCGCAGTCTACCGCAGACTTCTCAACAGAATGACTCAATAAAAGCCCAACGCTTAGCCCTTCGCTGTCACGGGAGGCATATTCATTGAGGGGGGCGCATATTTTCTGCATATCCTGCTCGGCCCTGATTAAGGTAACATGGCTTTGCGAATTATCCTCGCTTTCCGTCAACATCATGACCTCGCTGGTCATGTTGTTCTGTAAACGAAAAACATCCTCCACATAACGCTCAAACTCTTCCCGGGACTGCCTCTTTGCACCATATCCCCGATCAAACGAAGCAGCGCACCCTGTCACTATCATCACAATAAAAATCAGCGCGCAGCCATGAAAATTAACCAAACACTTGTTCCATTTTGCCATCTGATTTTTTTTAATTTGCTTAAAGATCTCATTAAATTAGACTTTTCAATATACTATAAATCTAGCCTACTTGAGCAGAAAAGAAAGCCATTAAGCATGGGACCTTTAAAAACAATAAAATTCTTTTAATATTTTTACCGTTTTTGTATCATCCGGCTCATCTGAGTGTATACTTTTTCAACCCTAATATAACTATAAAATTAACGAACACGGTTTCAATCTGATGGCTGAAAAAACAGTAAGCAAATATTTGCTCAACCTTGAAAAGAACTTTGCCAGTGATAATCCGGTATTGCAAAAAGCGGCAAGAGTCTTTCATGAGCTCGATCAAATTGAATACGATTTAGGGTTGATCGGCAACGATGAAACGACGGCTTGCAAGGATTCCTGGTGGCCTATCGTCAGCCTGATAGGCGGCAACTCAACTGCAAAATCCGGGTTCATTAACAGCTATTTGGGCTCAGAGTATATGCTCTCCGGGCTTCAGCCATCCAGCCATAAATTTACTGTACTGCTGCATAGCAGCCAATCGACCCCAACCATCTTGCCGGGTACCGCATTGGATGTTGATCATCGGTACCCGTTCTACCAAATCAGCCGTAAAATTGAACAGCAGCAGGCAGGCGAAGGCGACCGCATCAATTCCTACCTGGAATTAAAAACCATCAGCAGCGATCGCCTGAAAGGCAAGCTATTCATTGATGCCCCCAACATTAACGCCGTACCGGCCAATTCAGTCGCCTCGTTGCTAATGCGACATACTATTGAAAGCTCTGATTTGGTTTTAATTTTTACGGATGCATTTGATTCAGCGGCACCTCTGGTTGATGAATTAGTCGAAACCATCATTCGCCATCAGGATTCCAATAAATTCGTTTACATCATCAATGAACCCGCGGCAGCACTGAATCCGGCCCTTAACAATGAAATCATTTCTTCCTGGCAAAAAAAATTATCGGGGCTGGGATTGAATACCGGGCAATTTATTGTTCTGTCTACCGTGGAAAATACGATCAATCCTCAAAACCAGGCCGGTTTTGCCGCGATAGATCAACGCATGGTCAATGTGGCCTATGACCGATCCTATCGTGTTCTGCATTCGCTGGAAAAAAGTATCCGTGAAATCAATAACGTCGTGGTCCCGGAAGTCACAAATGGCATTGCGATATGGAAAGATCGCGTGCACTTTTCCACTCTGGTGATCCTGGGATTCATTATCACTTTCGCCCTCTTCGCCGAAATACAGATGGGGATTCTGGATTTATTGATAGACCCTATCATTGGCCCTGTAGTCCTGATTATCCTGTTAGCCATCATCGTTCCGCTACACTTAATTATCAGCAGGCTGCAAGCTAAATTAATCAGCAAGCAGTTAACTGCTAGACAAAAAGAGCTTCACTTAATGGAAAATCTGGCCAAGCTCTTTGAAAAAAACCTGACTTTTTCACGCATGCTGCTGCCGATTACCGAGCCTGCTGGCTGGAACAAAAAAACCAAGGCCCGTTTGTCCCAATTGACCAATAAAACCAAGGAACTGGTTCAGTTATTGAATGATAATTTTGGCACTTACAATGACCGGTCATTGACCAGCTACTCGGACCCGCTGAATTTAGCCAATTAATCTGAACCGTTAAGTTATCCCTGCATCCCTTCTTGTCTGTACATGACTATTTTAAAGCAATATTTGGCGCTTTGCTGGTTTCAAAGCAACCCGCTTACGCTGCCTAGGTCAGTCGATTTTTTCAAACAAAATTTCTGGTTCTATTATATTGTTGAGTTTTTCATACAGGTGAACATGGTGGATGATCCTGTAGAATCATTTTATGAGGTTAGCCTGGAAACAGCGCTAACCTTTTTCTTTATAGGGATCATGTTGATCTTCAACAAGTCCCTGTATGTATTTGTACAAACGGCAACCGCTTTTCTTTTTTGTGAAAATGTAGTGGCTATTTTTGTGGTGCCGGTAATAGTCTGGCTGACCACCACTGATGACGCTTTAAGCTATTACACATTTGCCGCCTTGGCCTTGTGGCAGTATGCCCTGATTACTTATCTCATCCAGCGAATCCTGTCCATTAATCTTTCCGCCGCCTTGGTGTTGTCCTTTCTTTATTTCATGGTGACTTACGGCGGCGCTTTCGCTCTGGCGCAGGTTATATAGCGACCGCTGACCGCATCAGAATCTGTCCAGTTCGGGATGCGCCACCTCGCCCTGATGCACATGCATAGCCCCTAATTCAGCACAGCGATGCAATGTCGGTACGGCCTTGCCGGGATTGAGCAGGCCTTTTTCATCAAATGCTCTTTTTACTGCATGAAATTGAGTTAATTCGTTATCGGCAAACTGAATACACATGTGATTGATCTTCTCGACCCCCACCCCATGCTCACCGGTAATCGTCCCACCCACTTCAACGCTTAATTTCAGGATGTCGCCACCTAACTGTTCGGCTTTTTCCAACTCCCCTGCATGATTGGCATTATACAAGATCAACGGATGCAAATTGCCGTCGCCGGCATGAAAAACATTAGCCACCGCTAATCCGTATTTTTCAGATAACTCGCCGATCTCTTTCAGCATTTTTGCCAGAAAGCGCCTGGGAATCGTGCCATCCATGCAATAATAATCCGGCGAAACGCGCCCGGCCGCGGGAAACGCCGACTTGCGGCCTGCCCACATTTTTTGCCTTTCATGCTCGGACTGAGCAACCCTGACCTCTATCGCCCCGCTGTCCGTTAACAGAGCCACCGCTTTACCCAGCTCTTCTTCGACCTGTTCCCGTATGCCGTCCAGCTCACACAGCAGTATTGCCTCCGCGTTTTTAGGGTAACCCGCATGAATAAAGTCCTCGACCGCCAAAATCGCAGCCTTGTCCATCATCTCCAGCCCGGCGGGAATCAAACCGGCCGCAATAATTTCCGCAACCGCCTGCCCGGCCTTTTCGATATCGTCAAAGGCTGCCAGCACGACCTGTGCCTGCTCCGGAATGGGCAACAGCTTGACCGTTGCCTCAACAATGATGCCCAGCATGCCCTCCGAGCCGACCATTAACGCCAACAAGTCCAGTCCGGTACCATCCAGACCATGCGAGCCAATGGTGACGAGTTCGCCATCCATGGTCAGTATTTTAACGCGCAGAACATTGTGCGTGGTCAATCCATATTTAAGGCAATGCACGCCCCCCGAATTCTCGGCGACATTGCCGCCTATCGTACAGGCGATTTGTGATGAAGGGTCCGGGGCATAATAAAGCCCATGGGGCGCGACCGCCTGGGAGACAGCCAGATTGCGCACGCCGGGCTGCACGACGGCCAGGCGGTTGGCTATATCGATCTCAAGAATTTGGTTGAGCTTGGCCAAACTCAGCAAGACGCCATTAGCCAACGGCACCGCCCCTCCGGATAAACCTGTACCAGCCCCTCTGGCAACCACCGGCACGCCTTGCCGATGGCAGAATCGCAGTATGCGCTGAATTTGCTCGACCGTTTCGGGCAATACCACCAGCCAGGGCACACAGCAGTAAGCCGACAGGCCATCGCATTCGAATGGCTTTAAGGCTTCCTTCTCGGAAATAATGGAAGCCCGAGGTAAAAACGTTTTAAATTCATCAAGCAACACTGCGCGGTCAATCTGATGCTGAATTGTTTCCGATGCATGCGGCAGAATTGTTATCATAAGTCATCGCCAATAAATGAGAGCCAGCCATGCATTGTGTCAAATCGAGACTGACAATAGAAGACACAATCAAAAAATCTCGCTTCATCGGCGTGATTGTTCCATGCGCTAGTGAAAATGAGGCATTGCGAAATCTTAAACAATTGCATGCCGAGCACCCCAATGCCAATCACATCGCTTTCGCTTACCGCATCAAGACCAGCCACGGATTTATCAGCCGCTTCCATGATGCGGGCGAACCCGCCGGCACGGCCGGAAAGCCAATTTTCCAGCATATAGAAGGCAAACAACTGATTAATCTGCTGATCGCCGTGATCCGCTATTTCGGCGGCGTCAAACTGGGCGCGGGCGGACTGACGCGCGCTTACGGCAATACCGCCAAAAGCGTTATCGAGGCGGCGGAAATTTACCCGCATGTGGAATTGGCGGAAATCCGCTTAACGCTGGATTATAACCAAATGCAGCCGCTCGAATATCAATTGAAAAAACTCGACGGCCAAATTGTGGAACAGGACTTTGCCGAGCAGATCAAGCTGCTGATTCAATTGCCGGCCGACAACGTGGACGCATTGCTGCAAAGCTTTTCCAGGACCGCTTGACAAGCCCTAGCCGGACTCGAAAATTGTCTGATACGAAACATACATCAGAGTTGAAACCAGCACATACAAAACCGGCGTCAGCAAAGGCATCATGCCGCCGCCGATGAACACGACGGCAAAGACAAAGCCCAACAATTTATACATGGCAGTCTGATGCCGGGTAACGGCCTTATTGCCCTGTTCCTTTGCCTGGCTCCAGGTATAGTTTTTGAATAGCATCAAAGGGTAACTGAACCAACTGGCGAATGTGGTCAGCATTAACAGAACGAAAATAAGCGCCACGATTGCCGAGGAATAAAGCCAGCCAGTCAGTTGGCGCCATGATTTATCGTCCATATTCTCAGGCGTCAACTCCCAATAAAAGAAGAACTGGGCAATTTTCTCCCATTCCTCGCTATATACATTCGAGACCAGCCTGAAGACAAACCAGCAAAACACGATGCTGAAAGCCGCCAGGACAGCTAACGGCAAACTTTTACTGATCGCCCAGTAAAGCCCCACCGAATGCCCTGCCGAGCTTTTCAAATCCGCGTATTTGGCCACGCCGACACCGACAAACAGACTTGTCACCGACAGAAAGACACCCAGAGCCAGCGATACACGCCCGACGCCTAACAGCAGCCCGATAACCAGCGTGTATCCGGCCCAGACCAGAGGTGCACGGCCGATCAGCCATAAAGCCTGACTGAGCCAGCCGCTGAAACTGGTCCTTTTCACGCCGATATCCGGGAAATGCCGACGGCCTGGCGCAATTCCTTGATAAAAGGCGCGCTGATCGCACGCGCTTTTTCCGCGCCTTCCCGCAATTGCTGTTCAATGTGTCCCGGCGCCTGCATCAATGCCTCGTAGCGATCTCTCGCCGGCGCGATTTGCGCATTGATCTGCTCGAACAGGATCTGTTTCATTTCGCCCCAGCCAATGCCGTCCGCATAGCGCTGACGAATCTGGGCGACTTCCGACTGCGTAGCGAAGGCCTTATAAATGCTGAACAACGTACAGATATCCGGATCCTTGGGCTCGCCTGGCTCCTGGGAATTGGTCTTGATCTTGTTGATCAGCTTCCGTAGTTTTTTCTCTGGCTCGAACAACGGGATGGTATTGTTGTAGCTCTTGCTCATCTTGCGGCCATCCAGTCCCGCCAGGGTTGCCGCATTTTCATCGATGACGGCCTCGGGCAATACAAAGTGCTCGCCGTAAATATGATTGAATCGCCCCGCGATATCCCTGGCCATCTCAATATGCTGAATCTGATCCTTGCCAACCGGCACTTTATGGGCGTTAAACATCAGAATATCGGCGGCCATCAGTATCGGATAACTGAACAGACCCATGGTCACGCCTTTATCGGGATCGTTCTCGCCGCCTTCCTCGTTTTCGGCAACCGCGGCCTTATAGGCGTGCGCCCTGTTCATCAAGCCCTTTGCGGTAACACAAGTCAGCATCCAGGTGAGTTCCAGAATCTCCGGCACATCGGATTGCCGGTAAAACACGGCATTCGAAGTATCCAGCCCCAAGGCCAGCCAGGTTGCCGCAATTTCCAGACTGGACTGGCGGACCCGCTCCGGTTCCTGGCATTTAATCAGCGCATGATAGTCGGCAAGGAAATAAAATGGTGAAACATTGGCATCCTTGCTGGCCGCGATAGCCGGCCTGATGGCGCCGACATAATTGCCCAAATGAGGCGTGCCTGTGGTAGTAATTCCCGTTAAGATTGTTGCTTTGGTCATTCGATAATACTCAATTCCGGTTGTGTTTTACCTATCATATTACATAAATTCAGGCTAATATCCAGTACCGGGGTTCAATTAATAATCCTGCTGCAAATCATCACCCGTCCGCGTGCTTTTTATAGTAAACTGCGCCGCTAAAGCTACGCGGCTATAGTGAACGCAACAATCAAAAATAATTGGCAGGGGGAAATCATATGATGGAACATGATGAAAAACGCAACTACACCCGTATGGAGATAGACTGCGATATCATCTATAGTGCGCCCAGCCCTTGGAGGTGTTATGGATAGACACTAACAAGGCTTGAGCATGTCTGGAATGCATTGGCTTTGACTGCAGAAGCAATCGAGCAAATGACCACTTTCTGCTACGAGAAAGTGAGAGC
>Ga0196965_1000216_pt1 | contig 41120 bp, 42 predicted proteins | sample S1_20metaG_FD_148668 | JGI IMG/M metagenome (GOLD analysis project Ga0196965, IMG submission 148668) | Soil microbial communities from Anza Borrego desert, Southern California, United States - S1_20 | ecosystem: Environmental > Terrestrial > Soil > Desert | place: USA: California | collected...
CGCCGCTGAAGCCGCCGCCCCCGCCGCCAAAGCCTCCGAAGCCGCCGCCGCTCGACCCGCCGCTCCAGCCGCCGCCGCTCCAGCCGCTGCCCAGCCCCGGCCCCCATACCCAGACTCCGCGGCGGCGGTGTCGCCGCCCGCGCCGGCCGCCGCGAAGCATCGGCAGGATGATGAAGATGAAGACGATTCCCCAGAAGATGAGCGGGAAGATCGAGCCGCCGCCGTCGCCGGCGCTCCGGCGCGAGGCGGACTGCTGCCGCTGCGCCTCCAGCGCCTTCTGCTCCGCCACTTCGGGCGGCGCCTGAAGCTGAGCGATGATCGCCTCCGTGCCGGCCTCGATTCCCCCGGGAAAATCCCCCGCCTGGAACTTCGGGCGAATCGTGTCGCGGATGATGAGCCCGGACATCGCATCGGTCAGGATCGGCTCGAGACCGTCGCCCACCTCGATCCGGATCTTCTTCTCGGCCAGGGCGACGAGAAGGATCGCGCCATTGTCGGCCTCCTTGTCGCCGATCTTCCAGGCTTCGCCGAGGCGGAAGCCGAAATCTTCGATCGGATAGCCCTGCAACTGAGGCACGGTGACGACCACCAGCTGCCGGGACGTGCTTCGCTCGAGCGCTTCCAGCCGGCCGGTCAGGGCCGCCTCGCGGTCAGGCGGAAGAAGATTGGCCTGGTCGACGACGCGGCGCCCGCCAAGCTCCGGCAGGGTCTGGGCGGCGGCGGGCGTTCCCGCCAGAGCGAGCAGCAGCGCGGCGGCCCGGAGCAGGGACCGGAGCCGCGGCCTGGGCAGCGCCGCGATCACCTACTGGCCGTTCCCGAAATCCACCTTGGGGGCGCTCTGGGCCTCGGCGCTGGCCTCGTAGGGCACCATCGGCTTGGAGCCGTAAATGACCTTGGCGCCGATCACGGCCGGGAAGGTCCGGATCGTCGTATTATAGGCCTGGACCGCGCTGTTATAGCGTTCCCGAGAGCGCGCCACCCGGTTCTCGGTGCCTTCGAGCTGGTCAAGCAGGATCTCGTAATTGCGGTTCGCCTTCAGCTCGGGATAGGCCTCCTGAAGCCGCTGCAGCGACAGGGTCAGCCGCGACTGGGCTTCGGCGAAGCGGGCCATCGCCTGCGGATCGGTGAGCTGGTCGCCCGTCACCTGGATCCGGGTGGCGCCCGCCCGGGCCTCGGTCACCTCGCGAAGCACGTTGCGCTCCTGAGCGGCCGCGGCTCGCACGGTTTCGACGAGGTTGGGGATGAGGTCGGTCCGGCGCTGATAATCGTTCTGCACGTCCGCCCAGCGGGCCTTGGCCTCTTCCTCGGCCGTCGGGATCGAGTTGACTCCGCAGCCGGACAGCGAAACCGCCGCCACCGGCACCAGGAAGGCGGTCATCAGGGAAGTACGCTTCATGTCGGACCCCTCGTTCATCTGTGGGCAAGCAAGTAGGGACTTCGCTCCGCCCCCGCAACGGGCCCGCCGTCTTTCACTTTAAATTCGGGCCGGATCGCCTATATAGGAACGTGCCGGGCTTGCCCGGCTATGGCGATAAACTGCGGCGTGCAATAGGCGCAGCGGACCCGGGGGCGGTACCCGGCGGCTCCACCAGGTGGGCCGAGCTACCGTGGCGACACGCTCTGCGCGTGCCGCCACAGCGGCTCAGCTGATGGGGCCGAACTAGGATCGACGTGTGTTGAAAAGCGCTGTTTTTGCCCGGCCTGAATGCGCCGTAAAACCGTTCACAACCACAAGTGCCAACGACAACGAGGCGCTCGCGATTGCCGCGTAACAAGGTCCTCACGGACTGAGTTACAAGGACGAAAGCGCGGTTCGGGCCGCACCGGGCAACAGAAGCGGTTCCAGCGGTACGGGGAGCACCGGGCAACAGAAGCTCCCCACTTTCCCCCGTTATCCCGGCGCATCATTCCGGCGAAGGCCGGAACCCATGAACACGGATCCCGGCGATTATCCGTCAACGCCTGTGTTCATGGATCCCGGCCTTCGCCGGGATGACGGATCGTGGATTCCCGCATCTTCGCAAATGGCCTATGAGCGCCCCATGCGCGCCCTCCTCCTCGCCCCCCTCGTCCTCCTCGCCGCCTGCGAGCCCGAGCCCGAGAACATCCAGGCCAAGGCCGAGAACATGTCGCGCCAGCTCGAGGAGCGCGCCAACCAGATCGAGGCGGAGGCCGAGAAGGACGTCGACCTCCAGGCCGCGCCGCTCGAGAACGAGGCCGACCTTCTGCTCAACCAGATCGCCGCCAACGTCTCCGGCAACGGGACGGCCGAGCCGGCGAACGCTCAATAGGCCGAGTCCCTTCCAAGGTTGAGGCGGCGGCTTCCAGCCCCTAGTCGAGGGCGATGACGGCGCTGGCGGGATATTGGTCGATCGGCGGAAACCACGAGCCCCTCGCCTGCTGCCGCCGGATGCTCGACTCGCAGAGCGCCTACGGACGCGAGAAGCCTATCGTCGCCGGCGAGGGCGACATCGCGCTGGGCAAGCGGCCCTGGCACATCCTTCCGGAGGACCCGCTCGAAACCGATCCGGTCGTCGGCGGCGGCGGCCGCTGGACTCTCGCCGCCGACTTGAGGCTCGACAATCGCGACGAGCTCGGCGCCGCGCTCGGAATCCCCGCCGACCGCCTCCAACGGCTATCGGATTCGATGGTGGCGATGCGCGCCGTCGAGCAATGGGAAGAGCGGGCGATCGCCTTCCTGGAGGGGGATTTCGCTTTGGCCTTGTGGGACCGCGATCGCGAGCGCCTGCTGCTGGCGCGCGATTTCCTCGGGCAGCGGCCGCTTCACTTCCATCGCGGCTCGCGCTTCCTCGCCTTCGCGTCGATGCCGGCCGGGCTGTTCGCGCTCCCCGAAGTGCCCCGCGCCGTCGACGAGGAGGCGATGCTCGACTTCCTCGCGCTGATGCCGCCCGCCGGCCGCCACAGCCATTTCCGCGGCGTCGAGCGGGTCGCCCCCGGCGAGAGCTGCGTCTTCACCCGAAGCTCCATGACGTCGGGCCGCCACTGGCATTTCGCCGCTCCGCCGCTCAGACTCGCCCGGCCCGGCGACTATGTCGAGGCCGTCCGCGAAGCGCTCGACCGTGCGGTGAAGGTGCGCCTGCGCGGAGGCGAAGGCGCAGTCGCGGCGCATCTGAGCGGGGGCCTCGACAGCGGCGGGGTGGCGGCGACGGCGGCTCGCCTGGGCTCCCGGGTGACGGCCTTCACGTCGGTTCCGAGCCGGGGCCGTTCCGACCCGCGCGGCCGCTTCGCCGACGAGACCGGGCACGCCGCCGCCGTCGCCGCTCTTTATCCGAACATCGAGCATGTCCTGGTCCGCACCGGCGGCCGCTCGCCGATCGCCGCCCTCGACCGGGGCTTCGATCTCTACCAGGCGCCGGTCCTCAACCTGTGCAACTTCGTGTGGGGGGAGAAGATCGCGGAGGAAGCCCGCGATCGCGGCCACCGGGTGCTTCTCACCGGCCAGGCCGGCAACTTCACCTTCAGCCACACCGGCCTCGACCTGCTGCCGGATCTGCTCGGCCGCGGAAGGCTGATCCGGCTCGCCCGAGAGGCCCGGGCGCTTCGCCGCCGCGGCACCCGCCTCGAAAGCGTCGCCGCCCACGCTTTATGGCCGTTCCTTCCGCCGCGCCTGTTCCAGCTCGTCAACCGGCTGCGCGGCCGGCGCGTGGGCGCGGGCGCCGGGGAGACCAGCCTGCTCAACCCCGCGCTCGGCCAGGCCGTCGCGGCGCGGCTCGCGGACCGTCTGGCGCGGGCGACGGCGAATGGCGACCGCGGGGTCGGAATACGGCTCGCCGCCCTCGCCGGAACCGAGTTCGGCAACTTCAACAAGGGCGCGCTGGCCGGCTGGGGCCTCGACGTTCGCGACCCGACCGGCGATCGCCGGCTGGTCGAATTGTCCCTGTCGATCCCGGGCCACATCTATCTGGCTGACGGACTCCCCCGGGCGCTGGCGCGACAGGTGCTGGCCGACCGGCTCCCGCCCGTCGTCGTCGGCGAAACCCGCAAGGGCCTCCAGGGCACCGACTGGCATGAGGGGCTTGTCTCCGACTGGGAGAACATGCGCCGGGAGGTCGCCGAGATCGCCGCCGTTCCCGCCGCGTCGAGGCTTCTCGACACCCGCCGAATGGCCGCCCTGGCCGGGGCGCCGGCGGCGCTGGACTGGAGTTCGAACCAGACCCACGCCCATTACCGGCTCGCCCTGCTCCGCGGCATTTCGGCCGGCCATTTCATCCGGCGGGCGCAAAGCATCGATTAACCTGTGTAAAGCACGGGCGCGAGGTTGCCTGCCGCCGGTCGACGCCCTATCGCATTGGCTCAGCATCGATTCGTGGAGGGCTTGTGACGGACAAAGCACGCGGGGATATCCCCCAGACGCCGAATAGCGGCAAGCGCCCCTGGATCAGCCCCGAGGTGGAGATCGCTCCGGCCCGCGGCGCGGAAGCCTTCGGAGGCCCGCCCGGCGGAGTCGATTACGGCTTCTATTCCTGATCGTCCGCGAGAGGCCGCATCGGCCCCGGCCGAACGGCTCGCGCTTTGACACACGATATGAGGTTGCGGGCCGTCGCGGTGCAGGCGTCGGCGGCCGAAACGTCCATTCATCTGCGTTCTCCGGAGTCCGGAGAATGGATCACTCTGGCCGGCACCGCCCGGCGGATCTGGGAACGGCTCGAATATCCCGCGAGCGCCGAGGAGATCGCGGCCGCGCTCGCCGCCGAATATGAGGCGCCGGCGGACCTGATCCGCGAGGACGTGGAACGCACCCTCGCCGAATTCCGGCACCACGGGCTCGCCGCCGAGGCCCCCGACCCTTCCGATCCGCTCAGGGACCGCTATCTCTTCCTGCTCAAGCGGGCGCTCGGCAACATGCTCTATGCCGAGATCGAGCTCCAGCTGGAGCATATGGAGGGCGGTGCGGGCGGGCTCACCGGCCCCTCCCTCCACCGTTACCAGCGCGACATTTCGGCGCGTGAGGCGGACCGCTTTTCGGGCCTGATCGCGGCAAAGCTGCAGGGCTACGGACCGTTGCGCTACGCCCATACGATGATCGGTCATTTCCGGCTCACCAACATCGAGCGCTGCGCGGAGCAGGTCATCGCCGACGATATCCCCGGCGACTTCCTCGAGGCCGGCGTCTGCAAGGGCGGCGCGGCCATTTTCATGCGGGCTCTGCAGGTCGTCCACGGGGCTGCCGGGCGCCGGACCTGGGTCGTCGATTCCTTCGCCGGATGCCCGCCTTCCGAGACGCCGGCCGATGCCGCCTACGGCCTTCACCTCGATGAGAGCTGGGTGCCATGGCTGGCCTGCAGCGAGGAGCAGGTGAGGGAGCATTTCCGGCGTTACGACCTGCTCGGCCCGAACGTGTGCTTCCTGTCCGGCTGGCTCGCCGACACCTTGCCGGCGGCGCCGATCGGCCCTCTCGCCATCCTTCGCGTCGACGTCGATCTGTACAGCTCGACGGCGCAGTGCCTCGACCTCCTCTACGACCGGGTGTCGCCGGGAGGATTCGTGATCGTCGACGATTACGGGCACCTCGCCTGCTGCCGCGACGCCGTCGACGACTTCCGCCGCCGGCGCGGAGTCGAGGAGCCGATAAGCTGGATCGACGGCTCCGGCATCTACTGGCGAAAGGGCGAGGCGGCGTGACGCTCATCTCCGTCGTCATGCCGGTCCTGAACGCCGCGGCCTTCCTGGACGAAGCGATCGAGTCGATCCTCGGCCAGACACACCGTGAGCTGGAGCTGATCGTCGTCGACGACGGCTCCGGCGACGAGAGCCGCGACATCGCCGCCCGCGCCGCCGCCGCGGACGGGCGGGTCCTGACGCTGTTCCTGGAACGGCTGGAGGGCTCGACCAGCAGCGCCCGCGCCGCCAATGCGGGCATCGCCATCGCCCGCGGCCGATACATCGCGCGAATGGACGCCGACGACATCGCCCTTCCCCACCGGCTCGAGCGCGAGCTCGCCTTGCTGAAGGCGGAGGACCTCGACGCCTGCGGCGGCCAAGCCCAGGCGTTCGGGAGCGACGAGCGGCTCTATTGGTACCCGGCCACTCCGGCCGGCGTGGAGCGCGAATTGCTCTTCCGCGTCGGAATCCTCCATCCGACCCTGCTCGCCCGGGCGGAGCTGATGCGCGCTCACCTTTATCTCCCGAGTGCCAGCCACGAGGATTATGAATGGCAGGTCCGGGTCGCCGCCGCCGGCGCCCGTCTCGGCAACGTCCGGGAAGTCGTGCTCCATCACCGCACCCACGCCGGTCAGGCCAATGTCCGCCATGCCGGCCTGTTCGCCCGCGACCTCAGGCAATATCGCTTCCGCCATCTCATGCGGCTGTTTCCGGAGACCCGACCGGCCGACTATCAACTCTTCGCCGCCCTGGCGGAAAAGCAGACGATCGCGGACCGCGGGGAGCTGGCCCGAGCGGCGGTGTGGCTGGCGCGCCTGGCCGCGGTCCCTGACGACGCCATCCCGGGCGCGATGGTCTATCGCTGGGAGCAGCTTTGCAAACGGGCCGGGCTGGCGCCGGACGACCCGTTGCGCGGCGGCTATGCCGAGGCCCTCGAAGCGATGGGAGAGGGCGAAGCTGACCCGCTATCGCGCCTACGGGCTTGAGATAGACTGCGAGCGCGACCTCCCGCTTCGGCCGTCCGGCGCGGCGGGCGAGGCCGACCTGCGCATCGTGGACCGCGGCCGCTTCCCCGCCTCGGCCGAGGCGGGCGCGGACCGCCGCAGCCTTTCCGCCGGTGCCGACGGCTGGACCTTGCGCTACGACAATCGCGGCGGCGACTGGATGGCCTATGGCTATCGCGCCCGCGACCGCTACCTGTCCGTCTCCGCCAGCCTGCCCTGGGAAATCTGCGCCGGGCCGATCGCCGGCGTCGTCTGCGGAGTGCTCCTCGGCCTCGAGGGCAGGACCCTGCTCCACGGGGCGGCCCTGAAGCTCGGCCACTCGGCCTTTGCACTCATCGGCGCCTCGGGCCACGGCAAGTCGACTCTGGCCGCGGCCCTGGTACGGGAGGGCGCGGCGCTGCTGACCGAGGATCTGCTGGTGTCCGCACCCTCGCCGGGGGGCTGGATCGTGGAGCCCGGCGGCCCCTCTTTGCATCTGCTGGAGGATTCCTACGCCGCGCTCGGCGAGCCGTCGGGCGCCGCGGCGCCGAAGGTCCGCGACGGTAAATTCGCCATCGACGTCCCCGCCGCCGGCGCCGGACAGGAGCCGCTCGCCGCCATCTACGTCCTCGATCCGCCCGGCGCGGACACGGAGGCGCGGTTCAACCGGCTGACCCGCGCGCGCGCGCTGATGCGGGTGCTCGACCATCTCTACGGGGCGCCGTGGATCAGGCCTCGGAGCGAAGGCGACCTTCGCTTCTGCTCGGATCTCGTCGCGCAGGTCCCGGTCTACGCTCTCTCGCGCCCGTGGCGGCTCGACCGGGTCGCGGAGACGGCGGCGATGCTTCGCCGCCACTCCGCGCCGTAGCGCCGGTTGCCGCGAGGCCGCGGTCGCTGCGGCGAAGGCCGACTTCGCAAGAACGGGTAAGGAGCCGCCTCACTTCCGCCCTCTTTGAACTCATGATCCGGGGCCGGTTCCCATGGGTTTTGAAGGGCCTGACCATGCGCGCGCTGTCTCTGTTCTGCTGCGGATTGGCGGCCCTTATCCCGACGTGCGCGGCCGCGGCTCCCCCCCTGAGCGACCGCGATCTGGCGGCCATCGAAACCCTGGAGCAGCGGGTCGCCGCACTGCCGGGTCCCCGGCCGGGCAGGCGCTCGGCGCCGCTTTCGGAACGGATGGACGACATGCGGGTGCCGGCGGTCAGCGTCGCCTTCATCGAGGACGGACGGGTCAAATGGGCGCGCGCTTATGGCGAAACGACCAGGGGATCGGGGCTGCGGGCCACCCCGGCGACGATTTTCCAGGCCGGCTCGCTGAGCAAGCCCGTGGCCGCGGCCGGCGCGCTTCGCCTGGTCGACCGGGGGCGGCTCTTGCTCGACGAAGACGTCAACCCGCGCCTGCGGGCCTGGCGAGTCCCCGCCGCGCCCGCCGGCCTCGGCGGGAAGGTGACCCTGCGCCGCCTCCTCGCCCACACCGCCGGGCTGACGCTCAGCGCCTATCCCGGCTATCGCCCCGGTCAGGCGGTGCCCACGCTCGTCCAGAGCCTGGCCGGAGCGCCGCCGGCAAGGACCGCGCCGGTCCGGCTTTTCGCCGCGCCCGGCGGGCAGACCGCTTATTCGGGCGGCGGCTACAGCGTCGTGCAGCTTCTCATGATCGAGTCGGCGGGCATGGATTTCGAGCGGCTGATGCAGCGGACCCTGCTCCGCCCCGCCGGAATGACGAGGTCCGGCTTCCTCCGGCCGCGCCCGCGCGACGTCGCCGCCGGCCACGACCGGGAAGGCGCTCCGCTCCCCGGCGGCGGCAATGCCTATCCCGAGCTGGCCGCGGCCGGGCTCTGGACCACCCCTTCCGATTACGGCCGCTTCGTCATCGCGCTTCAGAATGCCTGGGCGGGCCGGCCCGGCGCGTTGCTGAGGGCGCCGACCGCACGAACCATGATGACTCCGATTCATTCCGGTTACGGCCTCGGGATCACGATCATGGAGCGCGGCGGGCGGCCGGTCGTCACCCATGGCGGCGCCAATGAAGGCTTCGAATGCCGGTTCGTCGCCTGGCTCGACGGCTCGCGCCAGGGCCTGGTGGTGATGACCAACGGCGACAATGGCGGGTTCCTGGCGGCCGCCATCCAGCGCACCCTGGCGCAGGCCTATGGCTGGGCCGACGCCCTCGGCCCGCCGCCGCCGCGGGCGCCCGAGAGCTGAAGCTTGTCGAGATGGCCATCGGCGGCTTCCCGACCGCCGTCTTCCTCCTCCTCCTCGTCCGCAGCCCGAAAGCAAGGGTTCAGATGCGCCACCGTAACGATCGCCGCGATCGGGCGCGATGGCGGGAGTGCGGGCATGAGAATTTCGGGGATCGGCGCATATTGCCTGGCGCTTCTGCTCCTGTGCGCCGGCGCTCCCGCCCTCGCGCGGACACCGGAGGTATCGCCCGAAGACGGAATCCGGGCGACCATCGCGCGCTGGTACCAGGAGCTGGCGAAGAAGGAGGAGGGCCGCTGGTGGGCGCTCACCGCGCCCGGCTTCATCGACGCCAGCCCGCCATACACTTACCTCAAGACCAACTCCCGGGCGCGGGCGCCGCGAGTCTATAACTCGCTTCCCGCGGTCGCGCTGAAATTCGCCTACGACATCGACTCGATCCGCCGCGACTCCACCTTCGCCAAGGTCCAGGTCTGGGAGCGCGGCTATTTCTACGCCTGGGCGGCGCAGCGGACCTACGAAAACGCCGCCGCCACCACCTTCGTCCTCGAGCGCCGGGAGACGGACGGCCGGTGGCTGATCCTCGCCCACCAATCGAGCTCGCAGGGCATTCCGCCCAACAAGATCACCGCGCCGATGCCGGACCTGCGCGCCTTTTATTACGCGACCCGGGGCAAGGACCGCGATCCCGCCGCCGACGCCAGGGCGGCGGCGAAAGAGTAAGTTCGCGCAAAGGGCGGCGCAACGACGGCGATTCCCGCCCGGGCTGGCGAGCGGGCGCCGCCAAACCTATGGTGACGGCCGCAACAGGGGGGCAAAGACTTGGAAGGCAGAGGGGCCGGCGGCGGCCATATGCACCGCCATCCGCAGAACGACTGGCGCTCGGTGCGCTACGACGCGCGGTTCGACGAATATTGGATCCCGGCGGGCGGAGCCCGGCAATGCCTCTTCCATTGCCCCTGGTGCGGGGAGAAGCTGCCGCCCTCGCAACGCGACCGCTGGTTCGACGAGCTGGAGGCGATGGGCCTGGACCCCCTCTCCGATCCGATCCCCGAAGCCTATCGCACGGGCGAGTGGCTCGGCCCGGCCGGGGCGCAGGATCCGGGGCCCGAGCGGGGCGGCCCGATCGAGGGAAGGGTCATCGACCTGTTCGGCGAGGAAGAGGATTCGGCGGAAGGCTGAGCCCGGCTATCGCGGCACGCAGGCCCGCGGCGGCGTTCCGGCCGTCCCCGGCGGCAGCGGCTCCTCGGTCCAGCGGCAGCGGCGAAGGATCGCCTCGTGCCCGCGCCCGGAGAGCCGCAAGCTGCCGTCCGCGCGAAGCTCCGCCGACGCCCCCAGCGCCAGCGCCCAATAGGCCTTGCGGACCGGATCCTGCTCCGGGCAGCCGACCAGGGTGGTGGTGATGGTCGGCGGCCCGCCTTCCACCTCCGGCGTGTCGAAGCCCCATTCGTTGCAGGCGTCGAACCCGCCCGCCACTTTGCCCCGCTCGATCCGGTAGCGCCACTCGCGCCACGGCACCGGCCGACCGTCGATGGCGACCGCCGCCCAGCTGCCGTCCACCGCCGGAGCGGTGAGGCGCTGCACCACCCGAAGGCTGTCCCCCGCCTGGACGAGGCCGATCGCGAGCAGAAGCGCGCCGAGCCCGAGCCCCGCCTGCTTCCGCCGCCGCCGGTACCCGGCCGCATCCATCCCGAAGCCGCGCACGATCGTCCAGCAGGCGGCGGCGAGCCCGGCGGCGCCGATCAGCAGGAGGGCGAGGGTGAGGCTCATCGCGCGCCTGGCCTAAGCCAGGCGCCGGGCGTCCGGTTGCGCCCGCCCCCGCCGAGCCGCTCCGCCGAAGCCGCCTTGGCCGCCCGACACCGCGCATCGGACCCCGGATCGCTCCGCCGGATGAGCGACACCCAGGATCTCGACACGCCCGCCTGCTCGGCCGAAAGCGTGGCGTTGCCGCACTGCGCATTCAGGAACGCCCGGCGCCTCGCTGAATCCACGCTGGCGGTCATCCCCTTGTCCCGCCCTCGGCTGGAACACGGCGGCCATATCATCGGCCGAGGGTGCGCGTAGCCTTCAGTCTCGGCGGATCTTCCCCGGTGCCCGGCACTCAGGATATTTCCCGGGCGCCTGGCGCCGGGGATGCTTCGGCGTCGGGCGATGGGGCGGGTCGGCGCAAGACGCGCGCCTCGGTCCAGGCCCACACGTCCTTGTGGAGCCACCCGCAGTAACTGCCCTCCATCACCTGGGCGACGATCAGCTTGTCGCCGCCGCCCAGCTGGGTGTGGAGATCGGCGGAGACCTGCCCCGCCGACAGAGGCGTCGACACGAAACGGATCGATTCGAGATCCGGATCGCCGACGCTCTCATACCGGTCGAGATGAGCGACGAACGCCGCCCAGGCCTCGTCATGGTCCGGCTTGTCTTCGTCCATCGCCCAGACGACCAGGTGAACGTTCAATTCTGCTCTCCAACCGACGGTGGGGCCTTCAATCCGGAAAAAGGAAGCATGGGCTTCATGGTCTCCATCGTGGTCCATCGGGTCCGGGAAAACAGTGACAGCATATATTCAGCCTTACAGTTCGACGGGGCAGTCCGCGACCTTCACCTTGACCTCGTGGAGCGTCTGGTAGCCCCATTCCATGTAGGAGCCGGCGTCGCCGTCGGTGCAGTAGCCCCGGCTCTGGCCGACCTGCTCCGAATAATGATAGGGGCCGTCATAATAAGCGATGTCATAGGCTGGCCAGGTGTAGGTCTGCTGCGCGCCGATCGTCGCCGGCGTGGCCAGCATGATCGCCGCCAGCGCCGCCTTGGAAAGAATCCGTTTCATCATCCCGTCTCCCCGGCTCCCATGGCGGAAGTCGTGAGGAAGGATAGGGAAAATCGGTCCTGCCCACAAAGAGGAGCGTGTCCGGTTCGGACCTAGATTGCCGGCCGGGCACCCGGCGGGCACTGGGAAAATGGTGACAGTATATATTTACGCGTTCACCGCGGCCGGAGCCGGACCGCTCCGCCCTTGGGACGGGGAAGTCTGCCGCCCTCGCCGCCGCACGGGCAATGGCCGGGCTGAGTGGGTGGGCACATCGCCTCCCATCTCTGCGGCCGGCGAAACCATAGATGATGCTTATCCAGCCATCGCCGGTGCACGCGCGGGGCGCGACGGCCGCAGGCGAAATCGTCAGGCCACCTGCGCGACGACGAATCCGTCAGGCGTAAGCTCCGCGATGAGCAAGGAACCCAGTCCCGGCGGACGGGGCTTCGAACACCCGCAATCGCCCGCGAAGAGCGCCATGTCCCCGACCAGGCCGCGAGTCCCGTCGGTGCGGAAAAACTCCGTCGTCGCCAGAACCTGGTTCGCCTTGAGGTCGGGGTCGAGCTGCGAGAGGGCCAACTTTTCCAGGTTGATCTTCTCGATGCCGAGTTCTTCGAGCGTGAACAGCTCCGATTGGCTCGACTTGCCGTTGCCGTTCAGGTCCCTCCAGATCATGAAGTCGCCGAAGCGGTCGTCGGCGGCGCTGAGGAATCCGTCCCCGTCGCTGTCGAATCCGAACAGCCCCTCCAGGTCCGATCCCGCGCCCGCATAATCGCCGAGGAAGGAGATTTCCTCATAGCCGTTCACCCGGCCGTCCCCGTTGCGGTCGAGCACCAGCAGCCCGTCGTCGCCGCCCACCCAGCCGATGCGCTCCGCCACGCCGTCCCCGTCGACGTCCATCGCCGCCCGGGATTCGCGCCGCTCGATCAGCTCCAGCCCGTCGCCGTCCAGGTCGAGGACCACCGGGGTCCCGAAGCCGCCGAAGCAGATGACCGGCTTGCCGTTCACATAGCAGAGGCTTCCCGACCCGGGATCGGCCCGGGCCTCGATGACCGAGGCCGCGTAGCTGCCGTCGGTGAAGTTGAACTTCTCGACCCGGTTGCCGGGCGTGGTCCACTGGCCGTTGACCTGGATCGTCCGGCCGTTCTGCTGGATGAACAGCGAATTGCCCACCCGCTCGAACGTCGCGCCCGCATAGCTCATGCCGGTATCGATCGTATCGACTCCGCCGTCCTCGCGGACGATGGCGCGGACATTGGTCGAGCTGATGACGAAGCGGTCGGCATCGAGCCCGCCGGAAAGATAATCTCTCCCCGACCCGCTGGTGAGGACATCCATCCCGTCGCCGCCGATGACGAAGTCGTTGCCGTCGCCGCCGTCGATGATGTCGGCGCCTTCCTTGCCCGACAACGTGTCATGCCCGGTGCCGGCCGCGATCGTGTCGGCGTTGAACGAGCCGATCACGGTCTGGGTGGCGGCGTAAGCTAGCTCATCATTCTCCAGGATTCCGGAAGTTTTATTTTTGAAAATATCGTCAAAGCTTCGCCTTGCTTTCTCCGAGACAATAGGGTCATCGAAACCATTAATCCCTGCAACATAAGGGTGATAAAGTTCGTGCATAAAGGTATCAGCAAATTTAGTTACAGATCTTATGAGTTGGGGGTTCAAACTAATATGAATGTCCGTATTCGGAGATATGTCCGTATCATCGGTGTCTTTTTCTCTATAATATCGAACAAAACCAAGGTCATCGGCAGAGTTAGATGGATCCGTGGGAAACGATCCCAGCCAAGCCCCAGAGGCGTCGTATTTTTCTCCGTCGAAATGTAATACTATATTCCTTACGTCGTGAGATTCAAAATAATCAAATAGCTGCTTAAGCTCGGGAGATTGAGCATACTCAGTGACGATCTTTACAACCGCACCCTGCTGTTCAGGACTCAAATCATTCCAGTCGGCCTCGCTGATGATCAGCTTGAACGTATAGCCTTTTATCTCGAACGATTTGCCTTTGACGGTGAGGCTCCCCACCCTGACCATGGCCTCGCCGCCTTTACCCGCGAATGGATCTGTCGGAGCGCTGAGCGGGGCTGAAGCGACGGCGGCGCTAGAGATCCCCCAGTCCACGGAATTCGGATCCACAAATGCCGGATGTGACACCACGATCACCTGATACCCTTCACTCATTTCCCCGCCTCCATCACTTCAGCCAGGCTGCAGACATAGGGGTGCTCGGTCCTGAGTAATTGCCTGGCACGCTCCCGGTCCGAGCATGCGGGTTTGCCTGCTCTTAAGGCTTCGATCATTCGCCAGGTTCGCGGCTGGCATTCGCGCGAGACCAGGACCGCCGCCCGGTCCAGGAATACCTCGGGCGCCGGCCCCATATTGCCGGGGCCGTAAATCTGCCTTCGAATCCGCTCGAGATGGATGAGCATCCAGGCTGCGGCCAGCCGCCGGCGGTGCTCCGGCTCCTCCTCTTTCATTCCCGGAGGCGCCGGTCCAACCAGCTTCGCTTCGGCCCAGGCGCTCTCCGCCAGCTTCCGATATTCCCTGAAGAGGCCGAGCTCGCGCTCGAACAGCTGGGCGTAAACAGCCGCCAAGGCCGGCAGCTCGGCGGTCGGGGCCAGGAACGGATCGTCGGTTCTCGACCTTCTCACATTCGAGGAAGCGACCGCTCGCATCAGAGCTGCGTTTTTCGTGGCCAGCGCATAGTGGAAGGCCGTGTTCAGATCGGCCGAGTTCTCAATGGCGCGTTTGTCCCAGAGAAGGCCGAGCTTCTCCATTTGCCCGCCTGCGATCAACAGCTTCGGCAAATGCACCATCCTGATGAGTTCCGCACCATGTGCGAACATGCTTGGGTAGGTGATCGCATGATCGATGGAGCGGTCGATCCCGCGCCGAATCTCTGCGGCGGTCTTAAGATCGGACGCTGGACACTGGTAAGTGACCTGCTCGTCATATTCCACCACCTGCGCAGCCGCCATTGGCGGGTGCACCTGCGACAGAAGGAGCGCGAGAGCGCCGACTTTCAAAATAGCTCGAACAGGCATTGGCCGTCCCCGGGTCGGTAGTCACAAGCTACAGAGCCGCACCTCTCGAGGCAAATAGAAGAGCGTCGAGAATGGCTTGATGCAAAATGAGGATATTAATATGCGCCGGGCCGCGGTGGCCGCTCCCAAGGCTTCGTGTCGATCACGAGCGGGCGCAGCGGCGGCTGGATCTGCCCGGACCTTATCCTGGTGTGCCGGGCGATGGGGGTGGAGCCGGTGGAAATTCTCAAGCGGCTCGATCAAGGCGACGACTGACCGCCAGCGGCTTTAAAGAAGGCTCGTTTCACCCAAAGCACCAAAGAACCAAAGGGCCGAGCTGTTCAATCCCCGCAGCCTCTTTGGTGCTTTGGGTGAGACAATTCTTCTCCCAAGCCCTTCGGGCCAAGCAACCGCCGCTACTCGCCCCCAAGCCCCTTCCCCGCCAACCGCCGAAGCGCCTCCGGCCGCGAAGGCAGGTCCGGCTGCTCCCGCCGCCACGCATCTATCCGCTCTAGCAGGTCGGGCTGGACGCGAGTGCCGATGAACGTACCGGGCTGCTCCGGTCGCTTCCTTCGAAGGTTCGTGTTATCACGACTTGTATCGCTCACCGACAAGTGTTATCGACCGCAGGGACGGAGAGGAAGCAGCAACTTCCTCTGCTCCAATTACCATCTGCTCCCGGAGTGACCATGGCCAGGCATGGCACCACCCGCCGGCGCGTCCTCCGCGCCGCGGCGACGATCCCGTTCCTGCCGCTGACTCCCGTTCGGGCTGAGCCTGTCGAAGCCCTCCCCGTCCCAGATCGCGAGCCGTGGGACCGCAACCTCGCCCGCTACCGCGCTCTCGCCGCCCGAGCGAAGAAGGCCGAGCAAACCGGCTGGTTCCGAGCCGCCAACGAGCGCTTCTACCGCGAGAGCGCCGATCCCGACATCGACCGCAAAGCCGCCTTCGCCCGAATGACCCGAGCCGAAAACCTTTTCTGGCACCGCTGCACTGCTCCAATGCAAGAAGCCGCCATCGCCCTCGTCGTGACGCCGGCGCCGGACTTAGGAGCGCTGCGCCAAAAGCTCGGGGCCGTCCGCGCGCATCAATTCCACGAGGAGGGCAGCATGGAGCGGTGCTGGATTGACGTGCTGGAGCAGGCTGTCGGGCGCCTTGCTGTCTTGGCAGAACGTCACTGTCGCTAAGGCACCGAACTTTGTGCCCAGGGGGGCCAACGTTCTATCTTACGGTGCGCGACGAACGTGTACGCGGCCTGTTCAGCCTGCGTTCGATGAGTCTCATATATCACACTCTGCGCCGCTTTGTAGGAGACGGCACCGCAACGAATTGACAATCACTATGGTTGTACGCGAAACGCTAACAACGAACGAGGAGGATGGCATGCGAAAAAGCCTAAGCGTCTCCCCTCAGACGGTAATCGTAGCGCCAGGATACGACGTACCTGCATCAGAGGTGGAAGACCTGATTGCCGGCCGGAAGCGAGAACGGGCCAATCTCGTGTACCAAGCCATATTCAAGCGCCTTCTCCGAGGTGAAAAAGATATCGAGACTGCGGCGGTCGCTCAGAATCTCTGGGGGAATGGCGGTCCGCTCAGATAGGATGCCATCAATCCGGGCTTCCTCTGCAAGGGCCATGTCCAACGTAGACCGCACAGATGAGTGCGCGCCCGCCGCCTGCACCTGAACCGGATGGATCTGAAAAATCGCATCTTTGCACGCCGTACGCCGTTCCGCCGCCGCGTAGATTGTTGTCGCGACGGAAGCCACCATGCCAGAATTGTGAATGGTCGTGTGAATGGGGAGGCCGCGGATGTGATAATACAGGAACACGCCTTCCGAGGCGCTACCTCCGTGCGATGTGAAAGTAAGATGTACAGCGTCGAACTGGTCATTCACCGCTTGGTTGAACGCACCAGCGAGCCTCGCCACGCTGTCTGAGTCAATGAGCCCACAGAAGCCCAGATAGAGTGTTTTCGGTCCAATGAGGTCCGGCATGGAAGGCCCCTGGTTTTTTGACTTCGGCTGTTGAAAACGTTATCAAGGGGCCGCGCCGAGACCGTGAGGCCCCGGCGCGACAGTGGCTTATGTTAACAAGAGGAGGGCTACTAGGCGCCATGCGCCGTTCGCCACCCGCAACGTTAGCATAGGGCTGCTTCCTTTCTGGGGACTGAGCCGCCCCAGATCGGCCCGCCGGGAGAGCGGTAAGGTTCAACCTACAAGGCGAGAAATCTCGTCATGCAGGTTATCGGTTAGAGAGGCTGCAACCTCTCCGGCTTCTGGGGCGCTGGCGGTATTTCCGTTCAGCGCCCCATTCTCTTTGCGGGGAATGGCCCCGTATCTCTCTTCGAACTCGGTTAGCATCCACCCGTTGCGCCCCTGAGCGGTGAACTCGGGGCTCCGCGAGAGAAGCGCGGAAACCGCGTTGAGAGGGTTTTGCCCGCGGATTTCCATTCCCCTCCGAGTCAGCTCTTCGATAATCAGACGAGTCGGGACCGGCTGGACGGTGCTGTTTTGGATAACTTGGCGAGCAACCGACCGTATCCCGTTCGCGTATTCCGTCATGGTGGTAATGCGGCGCGAAGCACTTCGGACGACTTCCCGCGCCAACGCAGTACCGGGGTCATCGCCTGCCTCTTCCTTGGCGCGGGCGGAAACGGGGGCAGCTGGGGCCGGATCATAGACAGCGAGCACGCTCCGGATCGCTCCGAGCTTCTTCACCAGGTCAGCCTCCTCGGCCCGCAGATGGGTGATGATTTGCCCGTCCATTCGCCGTCTCCGGTTGTTGCCAGCGCAATCATACACGGAGTCCTATAGCCTTGCCAACCGAAATACGTGACGCGTGGCAAAAATGATTGGGGCCGGGCCTCTTGCCGGGTTGGCACGTGACAACCCGTCTAAGACGGCTTCGACAGGAAGGCCGTGAGGCGCAAACGGAGGCCAAGCGCGGCGGGTCAGTGCCAGACGGTGCCGACGCTCGCTAGCGGGCCTTAAATCGGCCATCGGGTTACTCGGTAAGCAATTGGGCGCGAAAGCCCTGTGTTCAGCAACACTTGGGCCCCCGCCTGCCGGGAAGCCTACGGCGGGCATCCGCACTAGCCGGCGCTGGTTAAATGGTGACAGTATAAATTACCCTCAGTGGCCCCGCCCTCCTCGCCCCGCCAGCACCGGTAAATGTATACTGCCACTGTTTAAGGTGCGGCCCCTTCGTGCCTTCGTGGGCTTTGTGCGAACCAAACAAAAAGGCCCCGCATCGCTGCGAGGCCTCGTTGTTGACTGATGCCTGTGAAGGTCACCCCTCCACCAGCTTCGCTGGTCCCCCTCCCCATCCTCGCGGATGGGGAGGCAGAGGGATCAGTCGTCGTCGCGGGTCAAGAACGCGGGAGCGAATTCGGGCTCGGGGCAGTCGTTGCGCTCCGGACGGTCCTCGCGCTCGCGGCGCGGGCCTCGGTCGCTGCGGTCGGCTCGCTCCCCCGCTCGCTGTCCTCTTGGCGTGAACGAAACTTCCGAGTGCTGGCGCTCGTCGGCGCCTCCTGTAGGAACTTCGTGGTCACTTTTAGTGACCAGCCAAATCCCGATACTGTCGCTCCAGCCTTTCGAACACATCGTCAGCCGGCCTGGTTCGCCCAGCGTCAGCATCGGCGAGGGAGGCGGGCTGCTCGACCGCGACGGTTGGCTCAGCCTTCCTTTCGTCCATGGCTCTCTCCTCAGCCTCCCATAAGACTATCTCATGCAAAGGCGCAAAGGCGCAAAGACGCTAAGGAAGAAAGCAGGCAGGAGATCCGGCTCCTTCGTGATCTTCGCGTGAATCAAACAAAAGGCCCCGCATCGCTGCGGGGCCTTCCGTGTTCGAGTGACTGAGAGGTAGAGGCCGAGCCAGTTACCCCTCCACCGCCAAAATTGGCGGTCCCCCTCCCCATCTTGCGATGGGGAGGACAAGGATCAGTCGTCGTCGCGGGTCAGGAAGGCCGGAGCGAATTCGGGCTCCGGTCCGCCGTCATTGTCGCGCGGAGCACGGTCTTCGCGGTCGCGGCGCGGGCCGCGGTGGCTTCCCGGCACCCGCTCTCCAAGCTGTGCTGCCAAGGAGGAATTCGACCGGTTAGAAAACGTGCGGCTATATTCTTCGTGGTCACTTTTGGTGACCGGTCACGGTCCCTCGCCTCCATAGAGGCGTCTCACGCAAAGCCGCCAAGCCGCAAAGGCGAGGCACTGGGAGGACTCGCAGCGCCTTTGCGCCTTTGCGGCTTCGCGTGAACCAAAAAAAGGCCCCGCATCGCTGCGGGGCCCTTCTTCTCCTCGTCATTGCGAGGAGCGTAGCGACGAAGCAATCCAGTCTGATTCCGAGGCCGCGCTGGATTGCTTCGCTACGCTCGCAATGACGGATCAGTCGTCGTCGCGGGTCAGGAAGGCCGGGGCGAATTCGGGCTCGGGGCCGTTGTCGCGCTCCGGACGGTCGTCGCGTTCGCGGCGCGGGCCGCGGTCGCCCCGGTCGGGGCGGTCGCCGCCGCCTTCGCCGCGCGGGCCGCGATCGCGGTCGCCGCCGCCTTCGCCGCGCGGGCCGCGGTCACGTCCGCCGCCGCCGTCACGACCGCCGCCTCCGCCGCCGTCACGCCTGGGACCGCGGTCGCGGCCGCCGCCCCGGTCGCCGCGGCCTTCGCCGTCGCGCCTGGGGCCACGGTCGCCGCGGGGCCCACGATCACGGTCGCCGCCTTCGCGGGGAGGACGGGTGTCCTCCAGCTCGGCGCCGGTCTCCTGGTCGACCACCCGCATCGAGAGGCGGACCTTGCCGCGAGGGTCGATCTCGAGGACCTTGACCTTGACTTCCTGGCCCTCGCTGAGGGCGTCGGAGACCTTCTCGACCCGCTCGTTGCGGATCTCGGAGACGTGGACGAGGCCGTCCTTGCCGCCCATGAAGTTCACGAAGGCTCCGAAATCGACGAGGTTGACGACCTTGCCGGTGTAGATCTTGCCGACCTCCGGCTCCTCGACGATGCCCTGGATCCAGCGGCGGGCCGCCTCGATCTGGCTGACGTCGGAGGAAGAGATCTTGACGATGCCCTCGTCGTCGATGTCGACCTTGGCGCCGGTGGTGGCGACGATCTCGCGGATGATCTTGCCGCCGGTGCCGATGATGTCGCGGATCTTCGCCTTGTCGACCTGCATCGTCTCGATCCTCGGCGCGTGGGCGCTGAGCTCGCCCCGGACCTCGCCCATCGCCTTCGCCATCTCGCGAAGGATGTGGGCCCGGCCCTCATTGGCCTGGTCGAGGGCGATGCGCATGATCTCCTCGGTGATCCCGGCGATCTTGATGTCCATCTGGAGCGAGGTGATGCCCTTCTCGGTGCCTGCGACCTTGAAGTCCATGTCGCCGAGATGGTCCTCGTCGCCGAGGATGTCGCTGATCACCGCGAAGTCCTTGCCTTCGAGGATCAGGCCCATGGCGATTCCCGAGACCGGGCGGGTGATCGGGACTCCGGCGTCCATCAAGGCGAGACAGCCGCCGCACACCGTCGCCATCGACGAGGAGCCGTTGCTCTCGGTGATGTCGGACAGGACCCGGATCGTGTAGGGGAAGTCCTCGTGGCTGGGCAGGACCGGGTGGAGCGCCCGCCAGGCGAGCTTGCCGTGGCCGACCTCGCGCCGCCCCGGGGCTCCGAAGCGCCCGACTTCGCCGACCGAGTAAGGCGGGAAGTTATAGTGGAGCATGAAGCGCGAGTAAGAGAGCCCCTCCAGCCCGTCGATCATCTGCTCGGCGTCCTTGGTTCCGAGCGTGGTCGTGCAGATCGCCTGGGTCTCGCCGCGGGTGAACAGAGCCGAGCCGTGGGTGCGCGGAAGGAAGCCGACCATCGCCTCGATCGGTCGGACCGTCTTCGTGTCGCGGCCGTCGATCCGGATGCCCTCCTTGAGGATGGCGCCGCGGACGATCTCGGCCTCGAGCTTCTTCACGAGCTTGAGGGCGCCGAGATAGCCGGCCGGATCCGAGGCCTCCATGTCGGCGAGGCCTTCGCGCGCCTTGGCGCGGGCCTCGTTGATCGCGGTCTGGCGCTGCTGCTTGTCGGTGAGCTTGTAGGCGGCGGCGAGGTCCTCGCCGATCAGGCCGCGAAGCTTCTCCTTGATCGCCTTGGTGTCGGCGGCCTCCTCGAGCTCCCACGGATCCTTGGCCGCCTTTTCGGCGAGGCTGATGATGCCCTTGATGACCGGCTGGATCGAGCGGTGGGCGAACATGACGGCGCCGAGCATGACGTCCTCGGAAAGCTCCTTGGCCTCCGATTCCACCATCATCACCGCATTGTGGGTTCCGGCGACGACGAGGTCGAGCTCGCCGCTCTGGATCTGGTCCTGGGTCGGGTTGAGGATATACTCCCCGTCCGCATAGCCGACGCGCGCCGCGCCGATCGGGCCCATGAACGGAATTCCACTGAGGGTGAGCGCCGCGGAGGCGGCGATCATCGCGACGATGTCCGGCTCGTTCTCGCCGTCATAGGACATGACGTGGGCGATCACGAGAACCTCGTTGTAGAACCCTTCCGGGAACAGAGGCCGGATCGGCCGGTCGATGAGGCGGCTGGTGAGAGTCTCCTTCTCGGTGGCGCCGCGCTCGCGCTTGAAGAAGCCGCCCGGGATACGCCCGGCGGCCGAGAACTTTTCCTGATAATGCACGGTCAGCGGGAAGAAATCCTGCCCCGGCTTGACGTTCTTCGCCGCGGTCACCGCGCAAAGGACGACGGTCTCGCCGAGGGTCGCGAGCACCGCGCCGTCGGCCTGGCGGGCAACCCGGCCCGTTTCGAGAGTGAGCGTCTTGCCGCCCCACTCGATCTCCACTTTCTTCATGTCGAACATTCTTTTTTCCTTCAACGCCCGCGGCCGGATGCCGAGGGGGCCTGTAGAGGGAGCATCATCGCTCCGGTGGCCCAGCTCCGAACCGTTCGGGCTGAGCCTGTCGAAGCCCCTTCTTCTTCCTGCTCCGGGAGGAGGAAAGCCCTTCGACAAGCTCAGGGCGAACGGCGAAAGGGGCGAAGCCGTATATATGCGAAGCGGCCCCGCAGGGGGCCGCTCCGGCTTTATTTGCGAAGCCCGAGCTTCGCGATGAGTGCGGTGTAGCGCTCGTGATCTTCCTTGCGGATATAATCCAGCAGGGAGCGGCGCTTGTTGACCATCATCAGCAGACCGCGGCGCGAGTGGTTGTCCTTCGCGTGGGCCTTGAAATGCTGGGTGAGGTTGTTGATTCGCTCGGTGAGGATCGCGACCTGGACCTCGGGGGATCCGGTGTCGCCCGATCCGCGGGCGTTGTCGTTGATGATTTCCTGCTTGCGCTCGGCGGTCACCGACATCGTCATACTCCTTCGTCTAGATGTTGAAGCCGCGCACCACCCGAAGTTCGCCTTCGGAAAGCTCCACGAGCGCAACCGGAACAGACTGGTCGGTCGCTAGATGAAGCCCTGGCTTTGCGGCGATCCCGGCCAATCTGCGCCCCTCGCGGAGCGCCCTTGCCTGGTCGGGGGTGACGGGTAGAGCCGGGATGTCGTCCAGCCCCGCCGCCAGCGGCAAGAGTGCCTGTTCAAGCTGCCGCGCCTTAGCGAGTTCCGCCATTTTGTCCAGCGAAATCGCGGATTCGAGGGTGAAGGGCCCGGCCTTGAGCCTCCTCAACATGGTGACGTGGCCGACCGAATCCAAGGCGCGGGCGATGTCGCGGGCGAGCGAGCGGATATAGGTTCCCTTGGAGACCTTCGCTTCCAAGGCGATGCTTGAAACCGTTCGGGCTGAGCTTGTCGAAGCCCTTTCCTTTGCTTCAGCCCCGGAGAAGGAGAGGGCTTCGACAGGCTCAGCCCGAACGGAGAGGGAGAGGATGCGCACCTCCCGGCTCTTCAGTTCGACCTCGGCTCCGGCCCGGACCAGATCGTAAGCCCTTTTCCCGTCCACCTTCAGCGCCGAATAAACGGGCGGCACCTGCTCAATCGCCCCGGTGAAGCGCCCCAGCACCGCCTCCACCTGCGCTGCCGTCGGCCGGACGAGCGACGTCGCCACCACCGCCCCCTCCGCATCCAGCGTATCCGTCTCCTCCCCGAACCGGACGGTGAACTCGTAGACCTTGTCCGAGTCGAGCATCCGCCCGGCGAGCTTGGTCGCCTCCCCCAGCGCCACCGGCAGAACCCCGCTCGCGAGCGGATCGAGAGTCCCGCCATGGCCGACCTTCAGCTTCGGATAGCCGCCCTCCCGAAGCGCCCGCTTGACCTTCGAGACGATTTCGGTCGAGCCCGGTCCGACCGGCTTGTCGATCACCAGCCAGCCGTGCACGGCCCTCAGCCGCCGACCAGGCTGAGCCGGAGCTGCCTCGCCTCCGCCTCGCCGATCCGCTCCATGAAGTGGCGGCGGCAGAGCGCGACGTAGCGGTCGTTGCCGCCGATCTCGGTCTGGGCGCCGCTCGCCACCGCCCGCCCGGACTGGTCGACGCGAAGGTTCATCGTCGCCTTTCGCCCGCAATCGCAGATCGCCTTCAGCTCGACGAGCTTGTCGGCGAGCGCGAGCAGGGTGGCGCTGCCCTCGAACAGATTGGCCTGGAAGTCCGTGCGCAATCCGTAGGCGAGCACCGGAATGTCGAGCTCGTCGCAGATCGAGGCGAGCTGCATCACCTGGGCGCGGCTGAGGAACTGCGCCTCGTCGAGCAGGATGCAGTGGAGCGGCCGTTTCCCGAGCTCCGCCTCCACCTCGCGGCGAAGGTCGGTCGCGGGCTCATAGGCATTGGCCTGAGCGGTGATTCCGATCCGGGAATCGATGATTCCGAAGCCGGAGCGGTCGTGCACGGCCGCGGTCCAAAGCATCGCCTCCATCCCCCGCTCGCGATAGTTGAACGCGGTCTGCAGGAGCACGGTCGACTTTCCGGCGTTCATCGAGGCATAGTAGAAATAGAGCTTGGCCATGGAGCCTTTTAGCGCCGCCGCGCCGCAGCGCCAGCCGGGCGAGGCCCCGGGAACAGCCGGAGCAGTTAGTCTACCCCCGCCTTCCATTCGTCGGCGAGGATGGAGAAGAGCACGGTGTCGCGGACATGGCCGGTCCAGGTGATCCGGTCCTGCCGGATCACCCCTTCCCGCACTCCGCCGATCTTGGCCATTGCCGCCTGCGAGCGGGCGTTGCGGGCATCGACCCGGAACTCCACCCGCCGGAAGCCGCAGCCGAAGGCGCGCGCCAGCATCAGGTCCTTGACCCGCCGGTTGAAGCCGGTGCCGCGCAGCCGCGGAATATAATAAGTGTTGCCGATCTCGAGCGCCCCGCGCTCCGGGTCGATTCCGATGAAGGCGCTCATCCCCGCAATCTCCCCGCCGAGCAGGATGGCGAAGGCCTGCCATTTCGGCCGGCTCATCAGCAGGTCGAAGCTCTCGTCGAAATGCTCGGGATCGTAGGAGGTGGCGTAGATCCGCCAGATGTCCCGGTCCTGGGCGCAGGCGGCCCGGAGCGGCTGGCGATGCGCCTCGGCGAGCGCCGTCAGAAGCAGGTCGCCCTCGGCCATGTCGGCGCCGAGGCCCGCGGTCGAGGCGGTGCGGTTCACGCCCCGTACCCGCCGTCATGCCGGACTTGTTTCAGCATCCAGGGTCGAACCGCCTCGCGGGCGGAGGACTGGACCCTGAAACGAGTTCAGGGTGACGACGGCGGCTGGCGAAGCTGCAACGCTTCACCTCATTCCTCCCGCTCGAGATCCCGGGCCACCTTCGGCGCCCGCAGCAGCTGGTCGATATGGCTGCCCTCGTCGAAGCTCTCGTCGAGCAGGAATTTCAGCCTGGCGGCATATTTGGTGTTCACCCGCCGGGCGACCTCGCTCTGCAGATAGGCCGTGTTCGTGCGCAGCGCCTTCAGCACCCCCTGCGCGTTCGCGCCGAGCAGCGGGATGACGAAGGCGGTGGCGTGGCGCAGATCGGCCGACATGCGCACCTCGGTGACCGAGACGAGATGGCTTGCGAGCGTCTCGTCATGGACGTCGCCGCGCATCAATATATCGGACAGGGCATGGCGGACCTGCTCGCCGACCCGGAGCAGCCGGACGGAGCGGCCTTCGGGGGATTCGTTGGGACGTACCATCGCTTTATCCTAGGGCATCAGGAGATAGGCTGGAACGGTGAGCAGCGCGACCAGGACCGCCGCGCCCCCAACCGCTTCGACGACGCAGCCGCCCAGGTGACCAATCACCCGTGTACCGGAATCGACACCGACTTGCAGACTGAACTCCCCCGCCCCGTCGAGAGCTGCGTCCCTGAGCGCTGAGCCGAAGGTTTCCCCCTTCCGCTTGCGCCGGATGCGAAGGCGCCGCCGTGGCTTTCGCCTCGTCACAGCGTCCGCGCGCGCTCCTCGACCTCGAAGACCTCGAGATGGTCGCCCGGCTTGATGTCGTTGGTGTCGGCGAGGAGGACGCCGCATTCGAGGCCCGCACGGACCTCGGCGACGTCGTCCTTGAACCGGCGCAGCGACGAAATGGTGGTCTTCGAGACGATGACGTCGTCGCGGGTGAGGCGCGCATGCACGCCCTTGCGGATGACGCCCTCGAGCACCAGCAGGCCGGCGGCCTTGTCCTTCTTCCCGGCCGGGAAGACTTCCTTGACCTCGGCGCGCCCGACCACCGTCTCGATGATCTCCGGCCCGAGCTCGCCCGCCATCGCCTGCTTCACCCAGTCGGTGAGATGGTAGATGACGTCGTAATAGCGGAACTCGACCTTGTTGCGCTCCGCCACCTCGCGCGCCTTGGCGTTGGGGCGGACGTTGAAGCCGATGATCGGGGCGCCCGAAGCGCTCGCCAGGATGACGTCGCTCTCGGTGATCGCGCCCACTCCGGCGTGGAGGATGCGTGCCTTGATGTCCTCGGTGGAGATGCGGTTGATCGCGCTCGAGATCGCCTCGACCGAGCCCTGGACGTCGGCCTTGACGACCAGCGGGAATTCCACCGCCTGATTGGCCTTGGAGGCGAACATGTTCTCCAGGTTGACCGGCGCCGAGGTGGTCCGCTTGCGGTCGAGCACGCTTTGCCGGTAGGCGGCGACCTCCCGGGCGCGGGCCTCGTTCTCGACCACCGTGAGCGTGTCGCCCGCCGACGGCACTCCGGACAGGCCGAGCACCTCGACCGGGACCGACGGCCCGGCCTCCTTCACCTGCTTGCCCTTGTCGTCGATCATCGCCCGGACCTTGCCCGGAACGGCGCCGACCACGAACACGTCGCCGACCCTCAGCGTGCCGCGCTGGACGAGGACGGTGGCGAGCGGGCCGCGGCCCTTGTCGAGCTTGGCCTCGACCACCGCGCCTTCGGCGGAGCGGTCGGGGTTCGCCTTCAGCTCGAGCAGCTCGGCCTGGAGCGAAATGGCTTCGAGAAGGCCGTCCAGGTTGGTCTTCTTGAGCGCCGAGACTTCGACGTCCTGGACCTCGCCGCCCATGTCCTCGACCAGGATCTCGTGCTGGAGAAGCTCCTCGCGCACCTTCTGGGCATTGGCGCCCGGCTTGTCGATCTTGTTGATCGCGACGATCATCGGCACTCCGGCCGCCTTGGTGTGGTTGATCGCCTCCACCGTCTGCGGCTTCAGGCCGTCGTCGGCGGCCACCACCAGCACGACGATGTCGGTGACGTTGGCGCCGCGCGCGCGCATCTCGGTGAAAGCCTCGTGGCCCGGAGTGTCGAGGAAGGTGATCTTCGACTTGTCGGGCAGGGCGACCTGATAGGCGCCGATATGCTGGGTGATCCCGCCCGCCTCGCCGGAGACGACGTTGGCGCCCCGGATCGCGTCGAGCAGCGACGTCTTGCCGTGATCGACATGGCCCATGATCGTGACCACCGGCGGCCGCGGCTGGAGGGTCTCCTCCGGGTCGACGTCGGTCTCGGTCTGGATATCGGCGTCGCTTTCGGAGACGCGCACCATGCGGTGGCCGAATTCCTCGATGAGCAGCTCGGCCGTGTCCTGGTCGATCGTCTCGGTGACGGTGACGGGCGTGCCCATCTTGAACAGGGCTTTGACGAGGTCGGCGCCGCGCTCGGCCATTCGGTTGGCGAGCTCCTGGACGGTGATCGCCTCGGGGACGACGACGTCGCGGACCTGCTTGGCGGACGGACCCGACTGCTGGTGGGCGCGCTTCTCCTTCTCGCGGGCGCGGCGGAGCGCGGCGAGGCTTCGGGCGCGGCTGTCGTCCTCGTCGGAGAGGGCGCGGGTGACGGTGAGCTTGCCGGCATGGCGGCGGTCGTCGCGGCCGCGGACCGGGCGGGCCGGCGGCTTGGGCGCCGGGGCATGGTGGCCTTTCGGCCGGGCATGGGCCGGGCGGCGATCCTCCTCCTCGTCGTCGGCGACGGGCGCGGGCGCGGCCTCGGCCGGACGCGCGGGCTCCTCGGTGGCGCGGCGGGCCTCTTCCTCGGCGGCGAGGCGAGCGGCTTCGGCGCGCTCCTCCTCTGCCCGGCGATTCTCCTCGGCCCGGCGCTTCTCTTCCTCGGTCGCCTCGGCGGCCTGCTTGTCCTCGCGGCGGCGCGCTTCCTCGAGCTGCCGGAGCCGCGATTCCTCGGCCTCGCGGAGCAGCTTCTCCTGAAGCTCGCGCCGCGTCGCCGCGTCGTTGACGGGCCGCTGCGGAGCGGCCGGCTTCGGCGCGGCGGGGGCGGGCGCCGCCGGAGCGGCCGGCTTGGGCGCTTCCTGAACGGGCGCGGGCGCGGCCTCCGGGGCGGCGCTCTGGGGCCCCAGGATTCGGCGCTTCTTGACCTCGACCACCACCGTGTTCGAGCGGCCGTGGCTGAAGCTCTGCTTGACCTTGCCGGTCTCGACGGTACGCTTCAGGCCCAGAGGGGCGCGCGCGCCAAGCTTCGGCTTATCTGTCGTCTCGCTCATTATAGTCCTTCACTCACATTCCCAGCCGACGCGTCCGACTTGCCCGCCGCGGCGGCGCTTAGCCCAGCTTCAGATCCGATAAAAGCGCGCCAGCGCCCGAGCGCATGCTCGACACGCGCGGCGGCGGCACGATCAATTATTGCGATATGTACCACATTCTGGCGCCCGAGCGCCAATGACAATATGGCCCTTTCGGCTGGAATCACCAGACCTTGGGGCCGGCCTTCGCCCACTCGCCAGGCCTGGTCCAGCTTGCGGTTGCCGTCCTCCCCCGCGTCGGCGGCGTGGAGGAGGAGGTGGACCTCGCCCTTGCGTGCCGCATTCTCGATGCGTTCGGAGCCGGTCAGCAGCGTTCCCGACCGGGCTTCGAGGCCGAGCCGGTCGAGCGCCGCCTGGCGCAGGGCCGCCTCGATACGGTCGGCCAGATCGTCGGGAATGGAAAGCGGCGCGCCCTTGAAGGCGCGGGCGAGGGCGCCGCGGAGTTTCCCTGTAGCGCGGGCGGCTTCGAGGGTCTGCCGATTGACTCCGATCCACGCGCCGCGCCCGGGCGCCCTGGCGCGCACGTCGGGAAGCACCTCGCCCCCGGGCGAGAGGGCGAGGCGGATGAGCCCGTCCCGGTCGCCATGCTCCCCCGAAAGGATGCACTTGCGCTCGGGGATATGACTCCCCTCCCTGGAAGGGAGGGGCCGGGGGTGGGTAGGCGAGCGAAGCGAGCCTTCCGCTGAGTCAGCGGACGGCACCGGGGGCGTCGAGCCCCCGCTGCCGTCACCCACCCCCAGCCCCTCCCTTGGCAGGGAGGGGAGGGAGCGGCGCTTGCGTCGTTCGGACCTTAGCGTCTCATTGGGAGGATGCCGCAACCGCGTCCTCCCCTTCATCCTCGAACCAGTGGGCTCGGGCGGCCATGATGATCTCATTGCCCTGCTCGTCGGTGAGGCCGTATTCGGCGAGGATCCCGCCCTTGTCCTCGGACCGGTTGCTCTCGCGCTGGCGGCGCTGCTCGGGCCGCTTCTTCTGGACGAGCTCGTCCGTCGCGAGGTCGGCGAGGTCGTCGAGCGTCTTGATCCCGGCCTTGCCCAGGGTCACCAGCATCTGCTCGGTGAGGTAGGGCATTTCGGCCAGCTCGTCCGACACGCCGAGCGCCCGGCGCTCCTCGCGCGACGCCTCCTCGCGGCGCTCGAGCGCCTCGGCGGCGCGGCTCTGGAGCTCGGTCGCCAGCTCGTCGTCGAAGCCCTCGATCGAGGCGAGCTCGTCCAGTTCGACATAGGCCACTTCCTCGAGCGCTCCGAAACCTTCGGCGACGAGCAGCTGGGCGAGCGTCTCGTCGACGTCGAGCTCCTTCTGGAACAGCTCGGAGCGCTCGACGAACTCGCGCTGGCGCTTCTCGCTTGCGTCGGCCTCGGTCATGATGTCGATCGCCGAGCCGGTCAGCTGCGAGGCGAGCCGGACGTTCTGGCCGCGCCGGCCGATCGCGAGGCTGAGCTGGTCGTCGGGGACGACCACCTCGATCCGGCCTTCCTCCTCGTCGATGACGACCCGGCTGACCGTCGCCGGCTGGAGGCCGTTGACGACGAAGGTGGCGAGATCCTCGGACCAGGGGATGATGTCGATCTTCTCGCCCTGAAGCTCCTGGACGACGGCCTGGACCCGCGAGCCCTTCATTCCGACGCAGGCGCCGACCGGGTCGATCGAGCTGTCGTAGCTGATCACTCCGATCTTGGCGCGGCTACCGGGGTCGCGCGCCGCCGCCTTGATCTCGATGATGCCGTCGTAAATTTCGGGGACTTCCTGCGCGAACAGCTTCTTCATGAAGTCGGGATGGGCCCGCGACAGGAAGATCTGCGGCCCGCGATTCTCGCGGCGCACCGAGAGGATCAGCGCCCGGACCCGGTCGCCGACGCGGACGACCTCGCGGGGGATCTGCTGGTCGCGGCGGATGACGCCCTCGGCCCGGCCGAGGTCGACGACGACGTGGCCGAACTCGACTCGCTTGACGACCCCGGTGATGATCTCTCCGGCCCGCTCCTTGAACTCCTCATATTGCCGCTCGCGCTCGGCGTCGCGGACCTTCTGGAAGATGACCTGCTTGGCGGCCTGGGCGGCGATCCGGCCGAACTCGATCGGCGGCAGCGGGTCGACGATATAGTCGCCGACCACCGCGCCCGGCTGAAGCTTCTGGGCGTCCTCGAGGCTGACCTGCTTGAAATAATCGTCGACCGCCTCGACCACCTCGACGACCCGCCACAGGCGAAGGTCGCCCGACACCGGGTCGAGCTTGGCGCGGATGTCGTTCTCGGCGCCGTAGCGGGCGCGGGCGGCGCGCTGGATCGCGTCCTCCATCGCCTCGATGACGATCGCCTTGTCGATCAGCTTCTCGCGAGCGACCGCGTCGGCGATGGCGAGCAACTCGGCCTTGTTGGCGGAAACGGCGCCGGGAGCGCCCGGGGCGGTGGTAGCCATGTTCAGTCTTCCTCTGTTTCTTCGATTTGTTCGATTTCGTCGGCGCCGTCCGCGCTGAGCGGAGCGGTCGCCTGAATGAGCTTGTCGGTCATGACGAGCTTGGCGGACTGGATCGCCGCGAACGGCAGCCCGGTCGGGCCGAGCCCCTGCACGTCGACCAGCACCGTGTCTCCTTCAGTGCCGCGCAGCTCGCCGGAAAACACCTTGCGGCCCTCGAGCTTCTCGGCGAGCACGATCCGGGCCTCGTGGCCCTTCCAGTCCTCGAAATCCCTGAGCCTGGTCAGCGGCCGGTCGATGCCGGGCGAGCTCACTTCGAGCCGGTAGGCATGCGGAATGGGATCGCGGCCCGCGGCCTCGGCCTCGTCGAGCAGCTCCGACAGCCGCCGCGACAGCCGGGCGCAATCCTCGAGCGTGAGCTGCCTCGTGTCGGGGCGCTCCGCCATCACCTGCAGGGTCGGGTCGGAAGTCCCGCCGATCATCTTGACTCGAACGAGGCTGAGCCCCTCGGCCTCGGCCGCCGGCTCGATCAATCGGGTCACTTCGGCAAGATCCGCCACACGCTCTCCGCGAAAACCAAAACCTTCCCCCGCCGGCCCCGTCCCCGGGACCAGCCTCAACGTCTAACGATGTCGAGGAAGGTGAAGCGCATATAGGCTCCGCGGCGGCGCGGGGCAAGCGGGGAATGGCGCCCTCAGGCGTCCGGCTTGCCATACGAGCGGCGAACGTCGCGCCTCTCGTGGAGAATTCGTGTCACCTCGATGAAATCCGCGCACTCGACATAGAAAATCAGGTAGGGGAAACGGCTGATGCGTCGGGTGCGGAGGTGTGGCAGGCGTAACTCCTCACCATGTCGGGGCGAGCCGGCGCCGGGCCGCGCCGCGATCTGGCGAAACGTCGCCTGCGCGGCGCTAAGGAAGCGTTTCGCGACTTCCTGCCCGGCCGTGTCTTCATAAAAGTCGCTTGCCAGCTCCAGGTCGCGCCGAGCGGCGGCGTGACGGATCAGACGCTTCGTCCTCACTTGGCCGCCCGGCGGCCCACCCTTTCAAAGAGGCTGTCGAAGAATGCATCGTCTATGGGGCCCTCTATCGGCGACGCCGCGCCCTCGAGCAGGAGCTGGCGGAGGTGGTCGACGCCGCTTTGGTCGCGCTCGATCAGCTCTCGGACATAGTCGCTGCTGGTGTCGTAGCCGCCGCTCCTCACGCGCTCGTCGACATAGGCCTTGAGGTCGTCGGGAAGAGAGATGCTCATCGTCGCCATCCGGAATTCATAGGATGTTTGGGAAAATTCCCAAACCCGGTTAACATGTTCATCGTATAACGCAACTAGGGGCATCGGACTACCCTGTTTCCAATGGGTATGTGTGCGACAATTGAAACACTCACGTCACGTTCGCGACATCCTCCGGGCACAAGGAGGGTCCAGTCAGCGCCCTGATCCATCCAGGAGACCGATACGTGCACGCTCCCCTTTCCCCCGCCCCAATCCTCCAGATCGGAATGGGCTTCTTCGCCTCGAAAGCCCTGCTCAGCGCCATCGAGCTCGGGCTCTTCACCGAGCTCGGCGGCGAGTCCCGGACCGGCGCGGAGCTTGAACGGGCGCTCGGCCTCCATCCCCGCGCCACCTATGATTTCCTGGACACCCTCGTCGCCCTCGGGATGCTCGAGCGCGACGGCGACGGCGCCGAGGCGCGCTACGCCAACACGCCCGCCACCGCCCTCTATCTCGACCGCTCCAGCCCCCGCTATGTCGGCGGCATCCTCGAAATGGCCAATGCCCGCCTCTACCGCTTCTGGGCCGATCTCACCCCGGCTCTGAAGACCGGCCAGCCGCAGAACGAGGTCAGGCATTCGCAGCGCCCGATGTTCGAGGAGCTCTATGCCGATCCGGCCCGGCTCGAGCAGTTCATGGACGCGATGCGCGGGGTCTCGATGGCGAATTTCGAGGCCTTCGCGGCGACGTTCGACTTCGCCCCCTACCACATGATGGCGGATATCGGCGGAGCCACCGGCCAGCTTTCGGCGACCGTCGCCGCCCGCCATCCGCACCTCGCCTGCGCGTCCTACGATCTGCCCGTCGTTAAGCCGATCGCCGAGCGCCGCCTCCGCGAGGCCGGGCTCGGCGATCGGGTCGCGGCCCGGGAAATCGACTTCCTCAAGGAGGAATTCCCGAGCGCGGACCTCATCACCATGGGCATGATCCTCCACGACTGGAATCTCGAGCACAAGAAGATGCTGATCGCCAAGGCGTACCGCGCCCTTCCCGAAGGCGGCGCCCTCGTCGCCATCGAGAACATCATCGACGACGAGCGCCGCGAGAACGCCTTCGGGCTGCTCATGTCGCTCAACATGCTGATCGAGTTCGGCGACGCCTTCGACTTCACCGGCGCCGATTTCACCGGCTGGTGCCTCGAGGCCGGCTTCAGCCGCTGCGAGATCCTTCCGCTCGGCGGCCCGGCCAGCGCGGCGATCGCCTATAAGTGAGGATGACGCGGCGGCCGAGCGGGCCCGGGTCCCGCCCGCCTCCGCGGGGCGCTCACGAGCCTTCCCGGTCCGCCTCGACCTCCCGGGTCTCGGCGCCGTCGGGCTCCTGGACGATCTCGGTCTTGAGCGGAGACAGCACCCACAGGGTCAGCAGGGTGATCAGCGACAGCACGATGGCGACGTCGTAGCTGCCCAGCCCCACCGCCGTTCCCATCGCGCCGGTCGCCCAGAGGCTGGCGGCGGTGGCCGTGCCCTTGACGCTGTCCTTGAGCCTGAGGATCGCGCCGCCGCCGATGAAGCCCATTCCGGTGATGATGCCCTCCACGATCCGCGCCATCGCCTCGGGATCCGAGCTCGCCAGAGTCTCCGCCGCCTGGACGAATCCGCACGAGGCGACCGCCACCAGCGGAAACGTGCGCAGGCCCGCGCTTCGCTCCTCCTTCTCGCGGTTCCAGCCGACCGGAAGGGCGAGCAGGTAGGCGGTGACGAGGGCCGCCACGTGAGGAATGATGTTGAACGGGTTCGAACCGAAAATCTCCATGCCATCCTCTTGTCACAGACTTGTCACAGCAGGGTAGCGATTCCCGTCGGGCCGGGAAAAGGCATGGCTCCGGTCCGCCGCCTGGCTGTAGGGGCGAAGCGATGCTTCGAGTGCTCGTCCTCTCCAGCCGGTTCCCGGACATTGTCCGCCCAAATGCCGGCAACATCGTCGAGCGGACGATCCTGGCGCTCGCCGGCCGGCCGGACGTCGAGGTGGAGGTGGTGGCCCCGGTCGGGTCGCCCCCCTTCCCGCTGTCGCTGCGCCGGAACCACGCCCGTATGCGGCCCGTCCCGAGCGAGGAGATATGGAAAGGCCTGAAGGTCCGCAGGCCCCGCTACCGGACTGTCCCCTATCTGCCCGAGCTCGCGCCGCGCTCGATCGTCCGCACCCTGCTTCCGATCCTCAGCGAAGCCCGCCGCGACTTCCCCTTCGACGTCATCGCGGCGCAATTCTTCTGGCCCGAAGGTCCGGCGGCCGTCGAGCTCGGCCGGAGGTTGGGCGTGCCGGTCTCGGTCAAGGGCCGGGGGCCCGATGTCGAAAGCTGGGCCAGGCGCCGCGGCGCCGGCCGGATGATCGTCGAGGCAGGCCGAAAGGCCGACGGCATGCTCGCGATCAACGCCGACCTGAAGCGCCAGATGGCGGCGCTCGGAATGCCGGAAGAACGGATCGCGGTCCATTATACCGGAGTCGACCGGGCCTTGTTCCGCCCCGCCGACCGGGCCGCCGAAAAGGCGAGGATCGGAGTCCCGGGCCCCCTCCTGCTCAGCGTCGGCAATCTCATTCCGCGCAAGGGCCATCTCCTCGTCCTCGACGCGCTGACCAGGCTGGAAGGCGCGACCCTGATCGTCGCCGGCGGGGGTCCGGATTACGGCCTTCTGCGCGACCGTGCGGCGGCCCTGGGGGTGGCCGGCCGGGTCCGCCTGCTCGGCCTGGTGCCCTACGAACTCATGCCTGCGCTTTACGTGGCCGCCGACGTCACCGTCCACGCGGCGAGCCTCGAGGGCTTCGCCAACGTAAGGGTCGAATCCCTGGCCTGCGGCACCCCGGTGGTGACCACCGCTCCCGGAGGCGCGGACGAGCTTATTCGGTCCCCACAGGCGGGCAGGATCGTCGCGCCGGACCCGGCCGCTATCGCCGCCGCGGCGCTCGAGCTGATCCAGCGGCCGCCTTCAGCCGAGGAGGTCGTGAGCGCGGTCGAGCGCTTCAGCTGGGAACGCAACGCCGCCGAAATGTACGCCCACCTGCGCTCGCTGGCGGAAAAGAGGGCGTCCGCCTGATCTCGATCTAGGAGAGGGAGTTGGTCTCGCCGTTGGCGCCCGGGCCGGTCTCCGCCGAACCCGCGTTGAACCGATCGACGGCCGGCGCCTTCCAGGCCCTGCGAGTCTGCGTAACCTGTTCCATTTTGTTTTCGGTCATCATTCCTCCACGCACGCAACGGCTTCCACTTCGATCCAGTCGCCTCATTGCAGAAGTCAAAACTGGAAATCCACCGTTTTTTCAACGAAAGGCGGTGCGATTTCGAGCGTGAGGGTGCACGGGGATGACGGCGCTGGCGGGTTATTGCGGTTTCGGAGCCTCGCGCGACGCCCGCGACGCCTGCGCCCGGATGCTTCGCGCCCAGGCCGTCTACGGCCAGGAGGACGCTTCATGGTCGGACGGCCGGATCGCGCTCGGCCGGCGGCTTTACCGGCGCCTGCCCGAAGACCGTTTCGACCGGGGGCCGGCGGTCACGGAGGACGGGCGGATAACGCTCGTCGGAGACGTCCGGCTCGACAATCGGGAAGAGCTTGCCGACGCCCTCGACCTAGCGTCGGCGGAGGCCGCCCGTCTCAGCGACTCGGCTTTGCTGCTTCGCGGTTACCTGCGCTGGGAAACGGCCGTGCTCGACCGGCTCGCCGGCGATTTCGCCTTCGCCGTCTGGCACCCGGCCCGGCAACGCCTCCTCCTCGCCAGGGATTTCGCCGGCAACCGTCCGCTCCACTACCACCGCGGCGACGGATTCTTCGCGTTCGCCTCGATGCCCAAGGGCCTCCACGCGCTTCCCGAAATTCCGTATCGCCTCGACGAAGACCGGGTCGGCGACTTCCTGGGCCTCTTCCACAGCGCGGGAGAGGGAAGCTTTTTCGCCGGGATCGAGCGGGTCAGGCCGGGGCACGTCGTCACCGTCACTCCCGACTCCGTCCACGGCCGCCGCTACTGGCAGCCGGACGTCTCGCCGCTCAGGCTGAAGGACGGCGCCGATTACGTGGCGGCGATGCGCGAGAAGCTGGATCGCGCCGTGGCCGCCCGACTGCGCGGCGCCGGGGCGGCGGTGGCCTCCCATCTCAGCGCCGGCCTCGACAGCTCGGGCGTCACCGCGACCGCGGCGAGGCTGATGCAGCAGCAAGGGGGCCGGGTCGCCGCCTTTACCGCCGCGCCCGCTCCGGGGAGCCGCCTCCTCGTCCCGGCCGGCCGGCTCGCGGACGAAGGCGCGCTCGCCGCCGAGACGGCGTCGCTCTACCCGAATGTCGACCATGTCCGGGTCGAGACCGGCGGCCGGTCGCCGCTCGATTCGCTGGACCGCAACTTCCTCCTCTACGACCGGCCCAGGCTCAACCTGTGCAACGCCGTCTGGATCGACGCGATCAAGGACGAGGCGAAGAAGCGCGGCCTCGCCGTCATGCTCACCGCCCAGTTCGGCAATCTCTCGCTCAGTTACTCGGGCGAGCATCGCCTTCCGGAACTGCTCGAGTCCGGCCGGCTGCTCCGGCTCGGGCGGGAGATCGCCGCGCTGCGCCGCCGAGGCACCGGGACCCGGACGATCGCGGCCGCGACGATCGGCCCCTTCGTGCCCCGCGGCCTGTGGGCGGCGCTCGCCCGGCGCCGCGGCCGCGGCGGGCCGGGCTGGTTCGGCGCGATTAGCCCGGCGGCGGCGCAAGATCCGGATTTCGTCCGAAGGGCCGAGGCGGCCGGAAGGGACTTCGACTACCGGCCGGTCCGCACAGCGGCCCAATGGATGCTGGGCGCCCTTCCCCATTTCGATTCCGGAATCGAGAACAAGGCCACCCTCGGCGGCTGGGGAATCGACGTCCGCGATCCGACGTCCGACCGAGGGCTCGTGGAATTCTGCCTTCGGGTCCCGGCCGAGCAATATCTGAAGGACGGAGTGATGCGCTCGCTCGCCCGCAGGGCGCTGGCCGACCGGGTGCCCGAAGCCGTCGCGAGTTCCACCCGCCGGGGCTACCAGTCGAGCGACTGGGTCGAAGGCCTCGAAGCCGCCCGCGAGGCGATCGGCCGGGAGATCGAGCGGTCGGCGCCGCTTCCGGCAACGGCCGCGACGCTCGACCTCGACCGGCTCCAACGCCTCCAGGACCAATGGCCGGAGTCATGGACCGACCCGAAGCTCATCCACCGCTACCGGTTCCAGCTCCTCAGGGCCGTGTCCGCCGGCCATTTCATCCGCCGGGTCACGGGTGGCAACGGCTAGGCCGCCGGGACCCCGGCCCGGTCGAGCCGTGCCCAATAATCGTGCTCCCGGAACAGCGCCTCAGCGAAGGCCGAGTCCTCGCCGCTGAACTCGTCGCGCCAGCCGCCGACGACGCCGCGCCGCGTCTTGTAGCTTTCCGGGCCTCCGCCCCTGCCCGGCGCCAGCGCCTGGCCGAACAAGGCCGCCCCCTCGCCGCTTTCCTCGAGCCTGCGCATCGAGCCGAACCGCCCGGCCTCGACCGCGCGGGCAACGCGTCCGTCCCCCGGCGGAACGCCGGCGAGGAATCGCGCGGCGGCGCGGAAGGCGCGGTCGGGTTCGGACTGAAGGCTCTCATAGCGAAGCACGGCGAAGTCGGGGAACCGCTCCCGGGCCTCCAGCCACATCAGGTGGAAAAGCAGGATCTTCTCGATCCCGAAGCGCGGATCGCGAAGGAAGCCGGGGAGATCGCCGGGATAGACCTCCGCCCGGTGCCGCGCCTGGAACCAGGCGGAGACGGCGGTGTCGCGGGGATCGCGGATCATGAACAGGACCCGGTGCCGCTGCCAGTAATCGAGCGCTTCGGTCAGCTCGTGAGCCTCCAGCGCCCGCGCCTCGCTCGATCCGGCGTGGCTGAACAGCGCCTCAAGCCGCGCGGCGTGGAGCATCACCCTGAGCTGGGTGCGTCCCGATTTGGGAAAGGAGATCACGACCGCCCCCGGCGGACGCAGAAGATCGCGCAGGCGGCGGGCGGAAGAGCGAAGCGGCGGCAGGCGGATCATCGCGGGACGAAGCCTCGGCTGGCTCAGCGGGCGCCCCAGGGCGCGGGCGGCGGGGCCACCGGGTGGGTCAGGTCGAACTCGACCCGGAAGAAACGCCCGGGCCGCCGAAGCTCGTAGGCGAAGGTGCGGCCGTCCACCTCCATCGCCCAGACGTTCGTGGCCGAAGCGGGGATGTTCTCGCGGGCGAACAGCGCCTTCGAGAAGCCGTCGGCGGGGAATTCCTGCCGGACCGCCGTCCCGGCCGCGACCGAATCGCCCCCATATTGGGTGAGCTTGTCCTCGCTCCCGTCGGCATGGCGATGGTCGTGCTTGAGGCGCAGGCCCGCGGCGGTGCGGGTGACCACCCAGGTCCGCGAGCGATCTTCGCCAACGTTGAAGGGCATGCGGATTTGGTCGTCCGTGCAGCTTCGCACGTGCATCACCAGCCGCTTGCCGGCGAAGGCCGAGTCCGCCTCGACCGGCGGACTTGCGATCCGGCCCTCGAAGGCCTTGCCGCACAAAGCGGCGAGGCCCTGGAAGAAGCGGTCCCGCGGCGCCTCGACCGCTGCCGGCGTCGCGCAGCCCGCCAGCGCGGCGGCGAGCAGGAGGGCGGTGAGCTTCATCCGCCAAGGCTAGCCGGAACCGCCGCCGCCCGCCAGCGCTCGAGAGGCGGTGCTGCCTCATTCTCAAAATGGCTCTGCAATATGGGGCCGGCCGGTATACAAGCGACGGGCTGAAGGAGGTGCCCATGGCCGAGACCAAGACCAAGCCCACCGATGCGAGCGTCGATGACTTCCTCGAGGGCGTTGCTCACCCGGTGCGCCGCGCCGACGGCAAGGCGCTGCGGGCGATGATGGAGCGAGTCACCGGGGAGCCCGCGACGATGTGGGGCCCCTCCATCGTCGGCTTCGGAAGCTATCATTATCGCTACGCCAGCGGCCATGAGGGCGACTCGCCCCTTGTCGGCTTCTCGCCGCGCTCCGCCAATCTCGTTCTCTATGTCGGCGGCTTCCCCGAATACGAGGCGCTGCTCGCCAGGCTGGGCAAGCACAAACGCTCCAAGGCGTGCCTCTATCTGGGCAAGCTGGCCGATGTGGACGCGGCGGTCCTCGAGGAGATCGTGCGGCGAACCTACGAGACGACGAGGGCCGCCGGCTATTGCCCGGTATGCTGACGCCTCCGCTTCGGCCGTAAAAATGGGCGCGGATGGTGTTCACTTCGTGTACTTTGGCCTTAAGGCGGGGGCCGCAACCCATACCCGGCGCCGGATGTTCGGCGGCGGGGACCATCGCGCCAAGGAGCCTGCCATGCGCAGTTTCATCCCCCTTCTTCTTCTCGCCGCCTGCAGCGCCGGCGGCGAAGCCGCCGAGAGCGGCGCCGCCCAGGCCAATTCGTCCGGCGCGCGGCCGTTCCAGGTCCGTCCGATCGCCGCGTTCGACGAACCCTGGGCGATGGCCTTCCTGCCCGGTCCTGGGCCGCGGGCGCTGATCACCGAGAAGAAGGGCAAGCTGAAATTGCTGTGGAGCGACGTCGGACGGGTCGGCGACGTCGCGGGCGCGCCCGAGGTCGATTATGGTGGCCAGGGCGGCTTCGGCGACGTTGTGCTTCATCCCCGTTTCGCCGAGAACCGGCTGGTCTATCTGAGCTGGGTCGAGGCCGGCCCCGGCGACAACCGCGGCGCGGTGGTCGGCAGGGCGCGCTTCGTCGAGGACGGCAACCGCCCCCGGCTCGAGGGCCTTCGGGTCATCTGGAGGCAGACGCCGAAGCTGAGCGGCCGCGGCCATTACGGCCACCGCGTCGCCTTCGGTCCCGACGGCAAGCTCTACGTCTCCAACGGCGACCGCCAGGAATTCACCCCGGCCCAGGACATGAGCGGGACGCTCGGCAAGATCGTCCGCCTCAACGACGACGGCACCGTTCCGGCGGACAATCCGTTCGCGAGCCGCGGCGGCGCCACCGCCCAGATCTGGTCACTGGGCCACCGCAACCCGCTCGGCATCGCCTTCGACGGCTCGGGCCGCCTGTGGGACATCGAGATGGGCCCCAAGGGCGGCGACGAGCTGAACCTCGTCGAGCGGGGCAAGAATTACGGCTACCCGATCGTCTCCAACGGCGATCATTATGACGGCAAGGACATTCCCGACCACCCGACCCGGCCCGAGTTCGAGGCGCCCAAAGTGTCGTGGACCCCGGTCATCTCGCCCGGCAACATGATCTTCTACTCAGGCTCGGCCTTTCCCGCCTGGCGCGGCGACATCCTCGTCGCCGGACTGTCGAGCAAGGCGCTGATCCGGGTCGACGTCAACGGCGCCGGCGCCCGCGAGGTGGAGCGCTGGGACATGGGCAAGCGCATCCGCGAGGTCGAGCAGGGGCCCGGCGGGTCGGTCTGGCTGCTCGAGGACGGCGAGGGCGGAAGGCTCCTGAAGCTGACTCCGGCGCGCTAGCCGGCGTGATACCGATCACGCGCTTCCCGACAAAGCTGGCATAGCCATGCCGGTATCGGGAAGGAGCTGGTCTTTATGAAGCGATCGAAATGGCTGCTGATCGGCGCGGCGTTCGCCGGGACGGCTGCTCACGGCTACGAAATCCGGGTCCACAAAATCTTCCAGCTGAAGCGAGACGTGCACGAATCGATGACGGCCGTGGCAGAGGACTGCCTTCGTCGGGCCGCGGGAGATCAACCCTCGCGGTGCTGGCGCAGCAGCAAGGAGCTGGCGGCCAGGTCGAAGAGCAACAGGGGTGAGCGCTACAGCGACATCCAGAAGGCTTCGCGCTGGTCGGACGATCCGACGCGACAGGATCGACGGCTGTCTTTCCTGAAGATCGGCTACAACATCGTGAAGGGCTGCCCCAAATGGGTCGACGCCAGCCGGAGGATCGAGGATGCCGGGCTCTTGTGCAGCTCGCATTTCGGGCGGCTGCAATTCCTTCACGCCCAGGCGGTCGACGAGGACAAGAGCGCAGCGGACACCTATCGGCGAATAATGGACTGGGCCGACTTTGCCTTCCGAGTCGCCCGGGACACCCGGCTCGACGACGGCCGGCGGCTGCTCGACATGAATTATTGTTCCGCTGTCGATCTCGAGCCGGAGTCGCTGAAGCAGATGATGAGATGCGAGACCGGCGGCTATTCAGAGTGGACGGTCTCGACGTTCTTCGCCCTGACGTGCGGCAACCCATTGTCCTCGAGCACGTGCCCGGAGCCCGGCGATCCGGACAAGGGCCGTCGCATGGCTCGGCTTGCCGCGCGCGGATCGCTTCTCCATCTGGTTCAGGACAGCTTTTCCCAGTCCCACGCGTCTCGTCGCATAGGCTCGCCGCTGCCGCATAGCGGTGAGCCGCACGGCTTCGAGCCGCGCGTGGTCTGCAGCTATCCCACGGCCTATTTCAATTACAAGGCGCAGGAGCGCGACGCGCCGGGCGGACACAAGGCCGCCGACGCTCCGCCGAGGCGCGACGATTCGTGCGATGACGACCCGCGAACGGCGGCTCCTGCCGATCCGCAGACCGACGACGTCGTCACGGCCTCGGCGATGGTCCTGTGGCACCTCGAGCACGGCACCCGCGAATCGTTCCGCCAGTATCTGATCAGCCGCGTCTTCGGGCCGGTTCCGGCCGCCTGAGCCCGCCGCTGGCAGGCCTTCAGCGACGGCGGCGCATCCGGGGCCCCGGTCCTAGACCAGCCCGCGCCGGACCGCCCAGCCGAGCGCGAGGAGCAGCAGGAAGAGCAGCAGGAATATCCGCATGAGCGGCGGGCTGCGGCGGCCGGTCGCCATCATGAAGGCGCCGTTGGCGACGCAGAAGGCGCCGAACAACCCGACCAGGGCGAAGAGGCCGAGGAATATCCGCCCCTGGCTCTCGGTCCCGGTGAAGGTCGTGCCGCCGACCGCCACGCCCGGCCGAAGCATGACCGGCGCGAGGTTCCAGGCGATCGCCCCGATGAACAGCACCAGGAACAGCCCGA
>Ga0196965_1000217_pt1 | contig 40727 bp, 38 predicted proteins | sample S1_20metaG_FD_148668 | JGI IMG/M metagenome (GOLD analysis project Ga0196965, IMG submission 148668) | Soil microbial communities from Anza Borrego desert, Southern California, United States - S1_20 | ecosystem: Environmental > Terrestrial > Soil > Desert | place: USA: California | collected...
AAGAGACTTTCTGTTTCACTATCTACATTTTACAATCAATATGATAACATTCGCAGTGTTGAACCTGGCCCTGAGCCGCTCTTTATACCCGTTACTTTTAGTAATGGTGTAAAAGGCAATACCTATGGCGCGGAAATTTCTTTTGTTCAGCAGCTGGCACCCACCTGGCGGATACGGGGAGGCTATACGTTTTTGAAGAAAGAGTTATCCGTTAAGCCGGGTAAAATAGATCAGAACGACGCCAGCGCCGAAAGTAATGACCCGGATCACCAGATACTTGTTCAGTCTACGTTTCAGGCAGGAAGAAAAATTACAATTGGCACCGTACTCCGGTACGTAAGTGAGCTGCCCTCACCTGAGGTTCCCGATTACGTAGGGCTTGATTTGCATGTTACATTCAAGTTACACGAGATGGTTGAGTTAAATGTAACGGGTCAGAGCCTGCTACAGGATCATCATACAGAGTTTATTCCATCATCGCCGGCGCCAAAAGATATTGAACGAAGTGTTTATGCGAAAATAATGTGGAGGTTATGAAACTCTTTACTGTTTTTCTTGAACACGCGGAAAAGATTATGAGAATATGCTTTTCATTTTTTATAGTTACCGTATTGATGGCCCTGACAGCATCACCGTTCCAGGGGAAAGAAGTTGTTCGTGAAAACAAAGTGAAAGCGGTATTTGTTTATAATTTTACGCAGTTCATAGAATGGCCCGCCGAATCGTTTGAAGATACAACGGCGTCGTTTGTTATTGGGATACTGGGCGATGATACCTTCGGAAAATATTTGAGCGAAGCTATTGAAGGAGAGAAAGTAAATGGCCATCCAATTGTTATGAAAAATTTTAGGACACTGACAAACGATATCCAAAAATGCCATATTTTGTTCATTGCCAAATCGTTTCCTGCTTATGACAAGGTGCTGACGCTTACTACGGGTAAACCGGTTTTAACTGTGAGTGACCATGAAAAATTTATGAAGTTAAATGGTATCCTCAAGTTTTACCGCGACAATGGTAACATCCGGTTTGAAATCAATCGAGAGGAATCCTTAAAGGCTGGCCTGCAGATTAGTCCAAAGTTATTAAGGCTGGCTGCGATATATACTGAAGGATGATATTGGTTAAGACAACCATAACCAATATCATAACTTACTAAACCGGGATTTCTTCATTGAGCATCGCGTTTCCGGATCGATCGTAATAAACGCAAGTCATTTTTTCGAGATCCACTATCCATTTTTCTACACCGAAGCTTGCGGCCTGTTTGCAAAAGGTAAGGTAATCTGTTCCGCCAGTCTGGTGAATTTTAAGTGCGCGCTGAAGTTCTTCGTTAGCTGCAAAAGGAGCGATTTCAACAACAGGATATTTCGGTTGACCATTTAATGTAAAATGATCTGTTCCAAAATAACTGGTTTTACCGTCAGTTACATAACTGGTGTAAGACTTTACACCAAGGGCTTTTAGTTCCCGGATATAACCGGGGAAATCTGCACCACTTTTTACCTTCGCGTGGGCGTGCCGGATTTGTTCAATTGTAAACATAATTTATCGGTTTGTTTCCGGTAAAGTTGAAGTATTCCAATGCGGGAGGATTGTAAAAAATCGTTTATGTTTTTTTCTTTTGAAAAAAGGATACGGGTGTTTCTCCTGTAAATGATTTGAACTCTTTAATAAAGTGTGCTTGATCATAAAACCCAACGGCGTATCCCACATCAGGAATGGCTTGTGTCAGGGGGACCTGACGAAGAACATGTTTCATTCGAACAATTGTAGCAAATTTTTTTGGGGTCGTGCCCACGGCCTGTCGGAATCTTTTCTCTAGCGGACTTTGGCTCGTATTAAGCGCTTTGGCAAGTGCAGCAATTCGGATATTTCCATTTGCTTTGTGAATGAGCGCCAATGCAGCAGCAACCAGTTTATCGGGTTGTGTAAATTTCAATTGCGCTAGAAGAAAATTCTCTACGACGGTTATGCGTTCACGGTCTGTTTTTGCTTCATATAGTCGATCTTCAATCACCAGTAACTCGGAGCGCAGTAAAAAATTTTCCAGTGAAATGCTTTCGCGAAAAAGTTCGTGCAAGGGATGACGAAAAAACAATCCGACAGTGGCTTCCTTGAAGTACACCAACACAGTTCCGATATTTTTTGAATTTCTGAAAGTCTTATAGTAATCTGTAAGTCCCGTGATGCCTGCTGTTGAAAGCACTGTCTGATGGGTTTCATCAATAAGGGTTAATCTTCCTTTGAATTGGAATCCTACAACCATGTTTGTATCTGGCAGCACGCGATAAGTATTTTCTTCTTCGGCTTCCTGTATCGCAAAAAAAGAGATATACGGTTTTAAATGATCGCACGGTATGAAATGGTCAAACCTCATGAATACAAATTACAAAATCGTATTTCACTTTATATTTTAGGGGTTATTTTTTTTAATGAATTGGGGTCTTAAAATAAGTGTTAATGTGATCAAGGCCCGACCTGGCCGATTTGCGAACGCCATATGTTTTGTTGATCTGTAATACAGCAAATGTTCCTGAATTCTCAACATTCTGATTAACCTTTTATAGTTCCACATTAAATCGACTTGTTAACAACATATACAAAATTTAAAAATAGTTTAGGTTTCAATGTCGTTTACTTAAGCTTGTTTGTTTTTTTTGCCTCACCCTGGCCCCTCCGAAGGAGAAGGTTGACGGAAGCTTAAGTAAACCATTGGTTTAGGTTGTGTTATGGTCTATGTTGAATATCCATTTCATCTAAAATTTGTCTGGATTTACAAAAAATAGTACCTTGATTCAATCATCCTTATCCTAACATGCGTTATCTGAGATTATCGTTTTTATTGAGCTTTCTCTTATTGATTTATTCCGGCTGTGACAACGATGATCCGGATACTTTCAATGAACCTTATTTTACTATTGACGTCGATGCCCGTGGTTACGAGGAGTGGATTTTTATTACAAATACTTCCGGGGGGCTTGTTGGTTACAAACAGATTCCGAAGGAAGGCGTGTCAATACAGTTGACAAAAAGAATTGCCCCGTTATCCGGGCAAATTAATGTTTACGTTATGGGCATTAGTCAAGATGGCTTGAAGCGGTCATTTTTCTGTAATGCTTATCTTGGCCTTGAAACAGGGCAGACCTATAGGAATAAACAACCATTACCACAGGGCAGGGTAAATGAAATTAATAGCGATGTTAGGGTTGCATATGCACCTAAGTCAGCTGTATTTCATTGGTCGCCAACACTCGGCACTACCCGTTGGATTGCGTGGGATACAACATACTTCGAGGGCAAAAAGATTACATCAAACAGGGACTTGGTTGCTTGCTTTACTGCTGAATCGATGATGTATGCCGATATTGAAAATGTTCCTAATCCTCAGAAATTTCGCTATCCAGATGACTTTAAAGAATATGATCACCAGATCGAGGTTCCTACTGGAATAAATCCATCTGGTATTGTTACATCTGCCATAGATCCAGGAATGACGTATTTTATGCTGGTATATTCAACTACAGATTTTGAAAAACTCGAGTTCAATAAGACCATCAAACTCTGCTATCTTAATGGCTTTGATACGTATTTTACGAGTTACAATTTAGGTACTAAAAGCTTTGTCATGAATGGCGACATTCCTACTGTAGAAGAAGCCAGTATTCCCGATTATGACGTTTCTGTTACCAATAAATCTTTATTTAACTTTTCGGCCGACGTTCCGGCTGAAATAAGTCACAGGCGGAGTACTTATAATTACGAGGAAGCAATGGGCGGTAAGCAGAATATATATCGTGTTTCCGTTTATTCGGTCAATGCTTCAGCATACCAATTTGATTTGTCATTGCCAAAAGAATTTCGCGATGCTTATTCTGAAATTTCCTTTTCGGATTTCGAATATGGTGGAACTACCTTCGAGCAGACTTCAATTCAAAACGGTTATAAAAATGTTGTACTCAGACAACTCGATAACACTTTAGTTCCTTTGGAGGGCTATACTTATACTTATTACAGTAATTAAGTGATTCGTATTTTTTAACCAATGCGTTTAGTTTCCCGTTTAAATAATTTTATTTTTTATCACTTTTAATCAAATCTTATGCGTTACCTGAAATTTTTCGTTTTATTAAGTACCCTCTTATTAGTTTATTCCGGCTGTGACAATGCTGATGATCCCGATACCACTGTTGATGAACCTTACTTCACAATAGATGTAGAGGCGCGTGATGCTGAAGAATGGATTTTTATTACCAATACGACCGGTGGGCTTGTTGGTTATCAACGTATCCCTAAAGAAGGAGCCTCTGTTACTTTAAGTGAACGAATGGCTAAACTATCGGATAAAATGAATGTATACAGGATATTCATAAGGCCAGCCGGAGAAGGAGATATTACTGGGTTTTCGTGTAGGGCTTTTCTTGGTGTTGATCCGGGGTTAACGTATAAGTTCAGAAATATTATGGAGAACCCTTCAGAAGATGAAGTGATTAATCAAGTGGAAGTTGAAAACCCGCCATCGTCTTCGCTGTTTTACTACTCCGGACGAAACTTTGATACTGAGGTTTCAGGTGATTTTACAACTTATGAATTTGAACGATATCCCGTCAATAGGGAGTTGTTTGGATACTTTAGTGGTGAGTCGATGTTGTATGCTGAAATTGCAGATGAAGCGACTACCCAGCAGTTCCTGTACCCTGATGACTTTAAGACTTTTGATCATGAGATCGAAGTTCCTACCGGAAGTTATCCAACATCGTTGATGACGACAGGCTATGATGAAGGTGAGACCACCTTTACGGATTTTTACTCGCCGCAGCATTTTGAAGCGCTTGAAGCTGATCAATCAATCAAGTTCTGTTATTTAGATGGTTTTGAATCATATCAAACGGCCTACAGCATTGGTAATAAATGGTTTTTTAAGCGAGGTGATATCGCCACCGTCGAAGAGGCTACAATACCCGATTATGATCTGACTGTTATCAATAGTTCTTTGACAAATTTCGAAGCCACTGCCCCCAGTGCCATACACTATAGAGCAAGTACTTATAGTATGGATCCAACAGCGGACGGTAACTTGTTTGGATTGACTGTGCACTCAGCCCATGGAGCATCCTATCAATTTGATTTAACTTTACCCGATGAATTTATTGATGAATATATAGATATTCCGTTTTTCGATATGAAGTATGACCATACGACATTTGTGCAGCAACTTTCTTTGCCAAATGGGTATGAAAATAGTGTTTTGCGAAATTTTGATAACACCTTAGTAGGGGGTCATGAGTCTAGCTATTCATTCATTGAAGAGTAGTTAAAACTACAACGATTAAATTATTGTGTGTTAAATTTAAGAGGGCAGCATAATTATGCTTGCCCTTTTAAGTTAAGGTAGTTTCATGCAAAACGTAACTATGGTGAAGGTACGAAGTATAGAATTGGTGAAAGGAGCTTAACAATACAGCCATTAACGTAACTGCATTCTACGATAAGCTCAAACCGTAAACCGCGATGCAAACAAATAAGCAGCTCAAGAAGCATTTGTCAAGTGATTTTGCCATATGTAGAGGCGGGGTAAATATCTTTTTCAGAAATTCATGGGGCTTGAATCTGATCTTATTTGAAAATATTATAGTCAGCCACCATTTTTTTATACTCCGGCAGGATCTTTTCATAAAGCGCCTCGTCCACTTTTTTTAAGGAATTCATTAATCCACCAATTCCAGAGTCTTTCAGACTAACGTGTTGTTTTTTAATCTCTTCCATTTTTGTTCGGATCGTCCCTTCAAGTTTGCGTAATTCTCTTTCCGTCATAGTCCTTGTATTTACGAAACAAAAATAAGCCAGATGTGCGGTATCTTATAGTTCTATACGTTCAAAAATTGAAAGATGTCGATAAAATGAGTTAATCAGAGTGCTGTGGCCAATAGTGGCGGGTTACGAAGACGGCAAGTTTAAGTTTCAAAGGGTACGGATAGTTTTTTTTTGTATTACAGGGGTTACGCTTACACTGTGTTTAATTAGTAACCTTACACGAATCTTTAAGGTTTTATTGTCGCTTCAAAATTAATTTTTTACATTAGACTTGATTCCTTGACCCACCCGATCCACCTGATCACCAGCCCACCTGGAATCCTAAGTAAATTGAATTCTCACCAAACACTAGGAATCATGCTAAATCCGAATAAGAAAAGTGCTATGCTCGTGTCTTTAAAAGACTATCGTAAGAAATTTTTGGTAAACAAGCCTCAGGAATTGGATGAATCCGGAACCAGGTTAATGATAAATCATTTCTTGTCTGATATATTAGGTTATCAATCTCTTGAAGAAATCAAAACTGAATATATGATTCGCGGTACCTATGCAGACTATGTAGTGCAGACAAAAGGTACTCGTCATTTCCTGGTAGAGGTAAAGGCGCTTTCATTAAATCTTTCGGATAAGCATTTACGTCAGGCGATTAATTATGGCGCGAATGAAGGAATTGAGTGGGCGTTACTTACAAATGGACGGGTGTTTGAATTGTACAAAATTATTTTTGATAAACCGATTGATTATAAAAAAGTGTTGGAGATCGACCTTATGAATGGAGAACGACTGAAGGAATCTTTAGAACAACTTGAATTTCTTCATAAGGATGCGGTGAATAGAAAATCTCTGGAGGAACTTTGGAACCGGTTTTCTGCTTTGGATCCCTATACGTTAAGTGGTCTTTTGTATTCTGAATCTATCGTTGGCTTTATTAAAAAGGAACTGAAGAAAAAATATAATTGCAAGTTTGAAGATGATGATTTGAGGGAGGGGTTGAATGCGCTGCTTTCAGCTCAAATTGACCTCACTAAAATCAAGGTTGTGAAAATTAAGGCGAAAAAGAAAATACCTTCTGATAAGCATACTAAGGAAGCAAAACAAAGTTTAATTCAATCAACACAATCGGTACATGTGCAGCCCAATGAATTGGGTGTATGATATTTGGGTTTCGGAATCAATGACAAAGTCGGTACCTCACTTCTCTAACGTATTTCCTGGCGTCTGATTAATTTATTTTTGATTTTATTATTTGCGTAACCAAATGGTTTCCTATATTTGTAACCACTTGGTTACAAAATATGGAATTAAGAAGAGACGTTTTTCAGGCGATATCAGATCCGACCAGGAGGGATATCATCCACCTGCTTAGTCATCAGCCATTGAACCTAAATACGCTTGCAGCTCATTTTGATGTTAGCCGACCTGCTATTTCCAAACATATTAAAATCCTGACGGAGTGCGGAATAGTGATCATTCAGCAAGACGGTAGGGAACGTTATTGTCAGGCTGATCTCAAAAAGCTGAAAGAAGTGGATAGATGGTTGGATCACTTCAGGAAGTTCTGGAATCGTAGGCTTGACGCCTTGGGAGATTATCTTGAAAAACATCCGGATACGTAAAAGGGATACATTGCAATGTCGATTCGTTAAGCCTCCCGAAACCTTCTCCTCTGGAGGGAGCAGGGTGAGGCCATAAAGGTCAAACTTAACTAACGAACTTACTTTAATCATAGCTATGGAAAACAAACAACTCATTGTAGAACGCATTTACAATGCAAAGATTGAAAGGGTATGGAAAGCCATTACCGATAAGGACCAGATGAAGGAATGGTATTTCGATATTAAGGAATTTAAACCTGAAAAGGGATTTAAATTTCAGTTTACCGGGGGAGATGAAAGGGTTCAATACCTTCATGAATGTGAAGTTCTTGTGGTGGATCCTCCCAATAAACTCGCCTATAGTTGGAGATATCCTGCGTATGCCGGTTATTCTGTTGTAACCTTTGAGCTATTCAAAGAAGATGAGAATAAAACACGTGTACGGCTGACGCACGATGGACTGGACAGCTTCCCGAAAGACGATTCGAATTTTGCAATCACCAGCTTTACAGCGGGATGGAATTATATTCTTGGTGATTCACTGAGTAAATACGTTGAGACTGATAACATCAATCTATCTGTTAAAATTTTTGCATCCGCCGAAAGGATCTGGGATGTGTTACTATCACCAAATGGCCAATGGGGTAATGCATTTGGCGAAGGAGTATTGGTAAAGGCCGATTGGACGATTGGCTCGGAAGTAATCTGGACCGACGCTACTGGCGAGGTGGGTGCACGAGGTGTTGTAAAAGAGCACGATAAGAGAAAATTCCTTCACATCGACATGTATGATGATGTCGATCCTTCGCCGGGAAGCGCAACAGGGGAATATGCTGAAAAATATAGACTCGTGCAAGGTGAAGATGCAGCGTATATATTCGCTATCGAAGCCGGACCACTTTCAAAAAAACATATGGAGACGCACACGATCATGTGGCATAAAGGTCTAGAAGTGATAAAGGAACTTTCCGAACGTAAATAGAAATATGATTTAGAGAACATGGCAAAGAACCAATACCTATTGATTTTTTGCCGTTCTTAAATCTTCAGCTTTCCATAACTGTTATTGTATATCTTATTTTTTTTTGGATGCGTAAATTTCAAGGCTGTCCATGTGCTATTCAAGCTCAGGTTTTTACTTTCAACCAAGCCATGGTCGTAGCCGGTTTTAATGACGTTTTTTATATTTAAATCCGTTCCAAGTTGTTTTGCTTTTGGCCACGAAATCCACATCATCCCGGTTGGATTAAGATGTGTTTTTAGTTTGTTGAAATGTTGGTCAAGTTCTTTTAATGTCGTCGCAAAAACATGGATGTAATCAAAGTTGCCCGACAATTTTGAACTGATATTTAATTCAGGAACATGAAGCAGTGGTAAGAGGTCGGCAGGGGCATGAATGAATATCGTACGGGAGTTTTGTTTGATTCCCATTTTTTCTGATATCGATTTTGTCTCGGGCATAAGTTCTATGTGTTTTGTCGGATTTGAATTTAGGTAATCTTGTTCAATTATGATTTTTTTACGTTCGGATCTGCTTGGTCCGCATACTGGATTCTTCGTCACTGCGGGATGCTGCCAGTCCTACAAACAGATTCTTTACTTTCTAAACTGGCTCCTGGGCCGTCCCGCGCGCAAGGCAGCAGCGAATGAACGATACACAGCGTATCGATATTGGTATTATATAAAGGATGACAAACCAACTATTGGAAGATCTTTTTTGCCCAATATATAAGTTCTCCAAAAGATGAACTCTTGGTCGCAATTGGGAAGTGATTATTTCCTTGTGCAGTTTTCTTAATGGATCGTTTTAGCAAGATTATTAATCACCGCTGGCAGCCGCACCGGGCGGTGCGCGAGACAGGATAATTTGCGAGAAGCGTTTTAGCCCGTGCTTTTTCTATCTTTTATAAATACATTTTTTCTACTGACACACTGTTGTCATCGCGATGAGGTTTTTTTGAAAAAATAACTTTCGAAAACCATGCAACAGCTCTCATTATTCTCTAATCGGCCAGCACGACGTAAACCTGGCAGGAATCGCAGGCATGCTACAAAGAAAGTCGAAACGCCTGTTACCCTGAATCTTTGGATGCAGGATGTTGATCAGGAAAGGGAGATGGCGCTGTTTTTTCTTGACATCCGGAATTTCACTGGCCTTGCCGAAAGGCATCAGGCATCAGATATTATTCATATTGTAAAAAAATTATTCTCTGCCTTTCAACATATCATACGCGTTCATCACGGACAAATCATTGAAACTGCGGGTGACGGATTTTATGCCGCCTTTGGTTTTAACAGCGATGTGGTAACTGCAGTTAACAACGCGGTTCAGGCTGGGATGCGTATTCTTGAAACGCTGCATCAACTCAATCGCGATTCGTTCGAAATAAATCTTCAGCGTCGTATCGAGGTAGGTATTGGTATTCATGCTGGAAAAGTGGCCACTGGAAATATGGTAGTGGGAAACACCGATCATATTGTAGTAATGGGATATCCTGTAAATGTTGCAGCCAGGATACAGACTGCGACAAAAGAATTAAACAACAATTTTATCATATCGTCTGCCGTATTCGAAAAACTTTCTGCATCGCTGCCGGATCATACAAAAGTAAAGGCGACATTAAAAGGTGTGAAGGATCCATTGGATGTTTTTCTTATCGGTGAGTCGTATGTTCCTAATAAACAATGAGCATGTCGCAAACAACCTGTCTTTTTGTCGCCTCAATACCCGTCTTCGCGGCTGTCTTCAGACTAGTTTTGATATAACATTAAAACACAAAAGTTATGAACAGCAATATTTTTAAAAGCACTGGCGCGGTACTGGCAGGTTTAGTTTTTATTGGCGTTACACATTCTGCTACCGATATGGTTCTCGAAGCTACTGGTGTGTTGCCCAAGGGCCATCTCAACGTTAGCGCAGGACTTATCCTTGTTGTGATTTTTTACCGCGCGGTCCTTAGTTTCGCGGGATGTTATCTCACCGCAAAGTTGGCACCAGCAGCTCCGATGAAGCATTCACTTGTACTGGGTGGCATTGGTACGATATTGAGTCTCGCCGGGGCGATCATCACATCAGAAATGAATATTGCTCCGGCGTGGTATGGCTGGACCCTGGTGTTTATCTCCTTGCCGATTGCATGGCTTGCCAGTAGAGTTTATGTTGTAAGAGACCAGCGCCATACTGTGTATCCGTAAAACGGGGATTTGAATTGGCAAACGCGATATACATAATGCCGGCAAATGACCGAAATTTTTGGTAAGCAAAGTATGGATCTCATCATATTGCCTGATAAATTTTTATAATTTGCGTGAGAGACGAACATACGATACATAAACAAAGATCACATGGCTACCGTGAATTGGCAAAAAGAAATTCAGCCCTTGCTGGCAAAATACAAAGGGAAGAAACACCCACTGGAATATGGGAATACGTATGAGTTGTTGGTGATGGTGGTACTCTCTGCGCAGGACTCTGATGCACACATTAACAAGATTGCACCCGATTTTTTTCAGGCCTTCCCCGATATGAAAGCTTTATCAAAAGCAAAGGAGAGTGATCTTTTTCCACTGATTGGCAAAGTCAGAAACTTCGGGAACAAGGCGAAGTGGTTGGTTGGAATTGCAAACGAGATTAAGGAGGATAAAAACATTCCAAAAACCCTGGAAGCTTTAACGGCATTGCCTGGTATCGGAAGAAAATCAGCTAATGTGATTATGCGTGAATCGGGTTTGCCAGCAGAAGGCATTATTGTTGATCTTCACGTTGTGCGGGTAGCACCGCGTTTGGGTATTGCCACCGGTGCCGATCCTAAAAAAATAGAGAAACAACTAATGGAAGCATTGGATCCCAAAGACTGGGGAGAAGTAGGCATGGCGATCTCCTTTCTTGGCCGCGAAACATGCCGCCCTACAAATCCAAAGCATGGAGAGTGTGTGATGAAAAAGGTATGTGCGTATTATAAGGAACTGCAATAGCAGAATGGCTGATTTAGATTACACTTAGTCTTGTTAGATCATCTCATTTGCTCCTCCATTGCTCGTATTTCAATGCCAACTCGTCGATTTGTTTGAACTGCAGTTGTTTTGAAACGACTTGTTGATGAAGGTTTTCATAGTCAGAAATCAGCGGAGGTATTTCATAATAGAAATTGTAGTCAGTTAATTCGATAACCTGATTATTTTTAAAAATTACATAATGTGGAATTTCCGTTTTGATATGGCTATGAACAGGACTATCTATTCCTGCAATCAATGTCAATTCGTCAAAAGTACATACGATACCTCCTTTCCCTTTTAAAATTACCTTCGCAAATCGATTATGTACCAGGTTATCGAGTGGAAAACTGTAGTTTTTTAATATTAAGAAAGTATCTAGTCCTAATTTGAAACTGCTTAGATCATTTACTGTGAGTACCTCTCTTTTACCTTTTTTTGTTTCCTTAAAAAGAAGCTTTTCATTACAGGTATATTCAGGATAATGATGATCAGGAGCTGAGGTCAGTTTCAGGTAGCCTGGGTATATCCCTCCGTGTTGATCAACAATTACGCCTTTTGAGAATTGTGCTTGTAGATTAAATAGGAGGAGACACAATCCAATGCCAATCCAATATTTTTTCATAATCTTCAATATTATAGATAATATAAGAGGTTTCAAATCCGAAACAACGCCTTAATCACTTGAATTCTTATGCTTCCTTCAAACCGGTAGCGTGCATGGCGCCTCAGGTATGAACGATTTTTATTACATGTGATGAGTCGTTTGTATATTTGTTGCTCAATAATTTCGTATGTCATCAAAAGACCCGCTTCATGGAAAGACACTGGAAATGATCCTGGTTGAACTGGTTGATCATTTCGGCTGGGAGGACTTGGGGAGTATTATAAAAATTCGCTGTTTTACTTTTGATCCAAGTATCAAATCAAGCCTTGCTTTTCTTCGCAAAACGCCGTGGGCCAGGAAAAAGGTGGAAGATCTTTATGTTAGTATTCAGCGGTAGTGAAACTCAACACAACGAAGCTCTAGTCACAAAAAAGGCAATCCGTCAAGGGGATTAATTGCGCCGGAATGTAACGATGCTGTCTTACTGTCCATCGAAAGCTGAATCAAATAAAGTTGTTGGAATTTTGTTTGATGAAAGTTCATTTCGCCGATTCTTTATTAAATCATCAATTTCAATCCATAAGCTTTTGTTCTCTTTCCAAAAGTTGATGTCAATTAACAGGATTGTTTTAAGCAAGTCACCAGGAAAAAAATCACCTTCTGCAAATACGTCAGTTCTTAAATGTTCTATCGCCAGCGGAACAAGACAACGTGGTGAAAAATCCTGTTCAATCATTAAACGTAAGTCTTCAACTGTAAAATTATTAAGGGGTACTTTGCATAGCTCAAGGCAACGCTTAACCATGTTAGTCGGTGCTTCACTTGGGTTGCCAAAGTTTCGGTTCTCCAAACTTTCAATCGTTTTGTGGCGCCAGTTATTCTCTAAGATCCGCTTCATCTTTCTGCTGGTTATTTGATGTTTGTTTGAGATGATTTTGGAAGTTTTTATAACCTATTATTCCTTGGTTAGATTTCGACGTTATCTTAGTCTGATTTTTGAATTGTGTCTTAGTGTCGAAGGTTTTGAAATTTGCATTTTTATTTATGGCCATTCATTCAGTCTAGATCGTGAATTATCAAGTTTATTATTCGATTCGAGGACAATAAGTATGATCGCACGGTCCAACTGTAAATCCCTCAACTTTACCTTCTTTCGTTACATTAAAATACATATCACCATCTCCGGTAAGCGGTCCTGATATTCTAAATTTAGTATTCGTCAACGGCATTATTAGTAATTTCCTATTGGCAACCGAAGATTTTACATATACATCCCCATCTTCATATGTGACTTCCATAATTTCATTTTTTGAATATTTATAACTGCCGACATAACTTTTTAAGATTTTATCATCAACAGTCGGACGAATTTTGTTCTTTGATTTGGATAACAACCAATCATAGAGTTGCTGATTTTGATAAGCATTTGTCCATGAGTCATGGCCAGCATCCGGATACAAGGTAAACTTCACATCTGAACCAAATTCTTTGAGTCGTTGAACTAACCGTTCCGATTCCTGGTATGGCACTGCTGTATCTTTTGCGCCATGAAAAGCCCAGACTGGTACATCTCGCATTATACAAATACGGTCTATATTTCCACCTCCGCATATCGGTGCTATAGCTGCAAATCTTTCTGGCGCTACTTGGGCCAAATTCCAGGTTGCAAAGCCGCCCATGCTTAATCCGGTGACATAGATTCGGTTTTTATCAATAGGCAAGGATGCTTCTATATGGTCAAGTAGAGTGAGTAAATGTTGTGTGTCCCATCCACTGTTTTCCGGACACTGTGGGGATACAACAACAAAAGGAAAATCGCTGTTATCGTCTAAGAATGACGGCGGACCTTTTCTTTTTAAGATGCTCAAATCTTCACCTCGCTCGTCACCTCCATGGAGAAAGAGCAATAATGGATACGAACCATTACTTGGTAGGCTTTTAGGGACGTATAACAAGTAGTGAGTAGATACAATCATACTCTTTGCTTGTTGCTGAGCCATTGACATTGACGTACTAAGTAAAAATGTCAGTATGATAATGGTATTTTTTATTCTCATAGTAGGATTTGCTACTAATGTCGGGTATACTACCGTTGTTTAATCTTTATTGTATACTAAACTTAGCGATAATCGTCATGATCTAAAAAAGCAATCTAAAAAAACGCAAATCCGGAAGCGCAGTATTTGATAATTACCCCTCCGGTGGGCCATCGGAACGGATGGGGTTAACTATGCCGTTGAAGTTCGTTTTTTCTGTTTCTTCCTTCCGGGATCCCGGTCGCTTTCCATCTATAATGACGAATCGAACACAAGCACAACAAAAGCAGCATCCAGCCCAAAACGATTTTAAGGATCAGACTTACTCCAGTGTAGCTGGCTTGTAGCTTTAGATAGGCTATAGGTAGTGATTAGAAGTTCTATAATTTTATTATCCATTCGTTACCATTAGAGAAAGAGGAGCCATTTTCGTTCATGGTTCGCTAGTCGCAATGAATGCTTTGTACGCTATATTGTAACGTTGATGATATTTCTTGTAATCGAGTGGCTAATTATAAGTATTAAATATCCCATATGCGGACACACAACGAACATATTTGGTTAATGGATACCTCGAAAATGATGCTAAAACCTCAAGAAACAGATATTAATTCTGGAACGATCATTGAATTGTAAATGACGAAATAAACAGCATGCTAAAAAATTATATCCTCGTTGCCTGGCGAAATATCTTAAACAACCGCTTGTTCTCGGCTATCAATATTGTCGGTCTTGCACTGAGTATGTCGGTGTGTATGATCGTCCTGGTTCGCATCATCGATAGCTTATCGTATGATAATTTTCATAAGCATGATGATATAATATTTAGAATTATTTCGGAGGTGGAGAATAACAATGGAGATCGCTGGGATTTTGCAAGTACGCCGTTGCCTCTTGCAGCGGAGCTTTCCAAAGATACTTTCATGATTGAATCGGTAACACAGCTTTATCCTGCATTTTACGATGTAACGACTAGTGAGGTAAAAGAACTGGAGATCGATGGTACATTTGCTGACGAAACATTTTTTAGTTTCTTTTCCTTTCCACTTAAATATGGAGAGCCGATGTTAGTTTTATCTCAGCCATATAGTATTGTTATCTCAGAAGAGCTCGCCATAAAGTTGTTTGGGACTGTGGATCCTTTGGGAAGGACAATCCCACTCAAAAAATTTGGTGTCTTTACCGTAACCGGTGTTCTTAAAGCAACATCGCAAAAATCACACATTTCATTTTCCGCTTTCGCATCGATGGAAACCGTCCCATTGTTAGAGAGCCTTGGTAAGCTAACACCAAAACATAACACTTGGGATTCGTTCGAGAAGGGATATACCTATGTGAAGTTAAAGGAGGGGACCGAAAATGAAATTCTGGTAAATGCACTCGGTAGAATTTCCGCTGGAATAAACAAGGCCTCGTCAGAGGGGTCATTTAACTTTCGGGCTCAATCATTGGGTGAAATTACGCCGGGTATCAGCGACATGATCCATGAAATTGGTCGTGGTCCAACTCGCGGAAGCCTGCTTGCCGAAACGGGAATTGCATTAATCATTCTCATAGCAGCAGCATTTAACTACACCAATCTTTCGATTGCACGTGGTCTCTCAAGAGGAAAGGAAGTTGGCATTCGTAAACTATCAGGAGCAAAAAGACACCACATCTTCTTTCAATATATTTTTGAGTCGGTCATCCTGGCTTTATTCGCCTTACTTCTCGCAAATGTGATTTTTGGTTTTATCCTGGAGTATGAGCCTTTTAATGATGGCTACGAAATGGTTCCGGCGATAACACCAGGGCTTGTGGTATTTTCGGTATTTACCTTTTTTGCCATACTCACCGGAGCCTTTTCAGGAGCGATGCCGGCATGGATACTGTCTTCGTTTCAGCCTGCACGGATAATCAGGAATATAGGATCTGAAAAAGTTCTTGGAAGCCTTTCGGGAAGGAAAGTTCTCATGGTTTTTCAATTTGCATTGTCGCTGGTCATTATGATTTTTCTTTCAGCGTTCAATCAGCAATTTGAATTTCTTGAAAAGGGAGATCCTGGATTCCGCGACACCAATCAGTTAATGATCCCGTTGGCAGGAAAGCAGGAACAGATTCAACAAAAACTGGAACAAGTGAACGGAATTGAGAAGGTAGGGTTCACTTCTAATTTATTTGCCAACAGAAATTCAGCAACGGTAAAGGGTTCACTCCTGCGATCAGATGAAAGAGCAATAACATTTAATTATTATTCCTGTAGTCCGAAATTTATCGCGATGGCGGATTTAAAAGTAATTGACGGTCATGTATTCCAAATGGAAGAAAATCAATCAGAACAAATCATTATAAACGAAAAGGCAGTTTTGGCTCTTGGTTTTAAAACAACCACCGAAGCATTGGGGCGGGTGTTATATTTTGAGGACTCCGTTCAGGGGCGGATTACAGGTATTGTAAAAGATTTTTATGATAATGGGTATGGCAATTCAATTCACCCGCTCATTATCAGAAACGACCCGTTGGCATTTAGATATACCGTTGTAGAAGCCGAAGCACATCAATTGGTAACTGCCCCAGAACGTGTTAAGCTGGCCTGGAAGGAAGTTTATCCTGATCAGGTTTTTGAGTACAGCTGGGTCGATAAGGAAATGAATGAAGAAAATAAGGTGTCGGCAACCTTTTCAATGCTAGGATTTTTAACCTTCATGACGATCACCATTGCCTCTATGGGTTTGCTTGGCCTTGTCGTCTACACAACGGAAACGAGAAGAAAAGAGATGAGTATCCGGAAGATAATTGGTGCAAGGGTTTACCAGATAATCGGACTGCTTTCAAAAGGATTTGTAAACCTTCTCCTTATTTCCGCGACGATCGCTTTACCAATAGGTTATGCTTTAAGCCAATGGTTCCTCATGAATTTTACCAATAAGATATCTTTTGGTATTACTGACCTGCTAATTAGCTTTCTGATCTTACTTTCCATTGGATTGTCAATAATTTTGTCACAAACCTGGAAAGTATCTGTGGAGAATCCTGCCAGTAATTTGAGAAGCGAATAAAGAAGGAACACTGACTATAATGAGATTCCGAAAAGCATTTGGTACTATTGTGCCATCATAGCGTATTCGTTAACAAGAGTGGATCAAACAGAAGGAATCCACAACGTAAACGTCGAACCCTTACCTTCCTCACTTTCAACTTCCATTATGCCACCATTTTTTTCAAGTAACTGAAGTGAGATCATTAATCCAATACCTGATCCACTCTCTTTCATTGTTCCGGCCCGTTGGTTTTGTCTTTGGAAACTAAATAAGTTTTCACGTATGGATGGTGGCATACCAACACCATTGTCGCTGATCACAACACCAACTTTATCATCACGCTGAATCGTATCGATTGTAATGCTGCCTTTGGGTTCAGTAAATTTAACGGCATTGCCAAGGATGTTCCGGATAATTGTATTTAACTGATAGGGATCTGCCGATACGCGATAGCCATTTCGTGAAAATGATAAGTTAATTTCTTTCTTCCGGATCGCAGGCTCCCAAAATTCTTTGGTTGTTGCAATGATCTCATCTACGTTCAACGCCTCAGGAATATTGGGGACGTTCTCTATCTGGCTGTGTGCCCAATGCAACAAACTTTCGAGCGTACCCGAAGCGGATGAAAAGGCAAGCTCTAATCTTTCGAATAACATGCTGCGTTCTGTTTCAGAGATATGTCCTTCACGCGCCATCATGAGCAAGTTTTGTAAATTGATAAAAGGACTTCGCAGGTCATGACTGATGATGGATAAAAGCCGGTTCTTGGATTCATTCAGCTCATTAAGCGCCTGGTTCTGCTGTTCAATTTTCTGGTTGTTAGCAATCAATTGTTTATTCAGTTTAGTTTTCTGACGTTGCCTCGAAAACAAGATCAGCATAATAACAATCAATGAACCAGCGATGACGACAGCTGTAGCGATCTGAAAATCTTTTTCCTTTAACCGCACAGATTGGAGCGCATTTTCTTTTTCGAGATTGGCTTTCGTCAGCTCATTTTCTTTTAAATGAATGTAGTTTAGTTTGTTCTCCTTCTCATCATTAAAGACACTGTCTTTATAGGCCTGCATGGTAAGGGCCGTTTTATAAGCTTTTTCAAAAGATCTCTGGTTTGCGTATGCTTTTGAAAGGATCTCGGCAACATGAATAATATCCCATTTTGCATGGATGCTTTTTGCCAATTCAAAACTTTTCAATCCGGAAGCAATGGCCTTATCATATAACCCCTGCGCATCATAGACTTCCGCCATTCCTGCAAGGGCAAAGCACCTTTCCCAGTTATTTTGATCTATCGGATAATTCAACGCTGAATCGTAAAGCGTTTGTGCAACGGTGTGCCTATGCAGGTGGTAGTTTACTTTAGCGAGACGGTTTAACCCCATAATGACCAGTCGGTGAAATCCAACAGATTGACTTTGTTCAAGACTGATCTCCAGGTAATGCATGGCGCTGTCGTAACTCCCTGTTTCGTCGTAAGCGAGTGCAATGTTAAAATTATTGGTTGCCTCACCATTCACGTTTCCGATTTCCCGGGCATGACTAATACCGCGTCGATGATATGCAATAGCCTTATCATACCTCTTCTGTGTCTGATAAATTAACCCAAGATGGTTGTAACAGGCCGAGAGGCCTTTGTGATCCTTCATCCGTTGGTAAATTTCGAGGGCGTCGTTAAATAATGGTAAAGCCCGATCATATTCTGCCTTAACATAATACGCAACACCTGCCATACCTTTAATTTCTGCCAGTTGTTTTTCAAGTTTCCGGTTTTCTGAGATGTCCGTTGCTGTTTTTAGAAATACCAGCGCTGAGTCGGGATTTTGATAGACTAAAGGTTTCGACTTTTCAATTAACTGGTGTAAGCCAACCGTATCGCCAGGTGATTTTTTCGCTGCATGGTCCACCGTCACTTCTTGCGCTATGCATCCAACAGAACCACTAAAAAATATGATATAAAGGATGATTGACTTTAAATTCATCGACTCCTGACGCAAATTACTTTATCAAATCGATTAGTCACCCTCAACGTGACGCCTATGGTACGTTGGTTTATAAAGACGTTAAGGATTATCCGGGTGTTCTAACCACAATTTCGTTAAATATATGCAATGTGTCCCATTACTTAAAGGATCATGTAAGGGAGGAGTAACAATTGAAGGATTTTGGAATAAGACAGATTACACAATGTGCTTTCCTTCGACGTTCAATTTTTCAGACATCAATACTTCACCACCGGCATCGTGCTAATTGAACTCGGTTTTTGTGTGGTAGGATGTTGCCTGTTTTCTGTGAGCTGCTTTACGCGTTCTGCTACATAGAAGTCAAGTTCACGGAGATAGATGGTTCCGTCAGGACGGATATCGGCTTTCCGTTTTTCGAGGCCTTCGATCAGTGATAGGGTGAATGCGCCATGTGACCAGTCTGCGTGCTCAAGCGAATATTCACTGCCTGTTGAAGCTGCCATAATCACAACGCCATATTCCGAAGAGGCAAGTTCTCTTACTGCTTCGGTATTGTCCATCGTTACCTGTCCCATGTTTTTTCCTAACTGTCCGCTATGACAAGCGTCAATCAGAAGAAGAACCTGGGAGGGAAGGTTTCCTACTGCACTGGAGAAATCACGCCAGTTGATACAGGTTACATTGCTTTTTGAAGCATCACCATCATGCGGTAGAATGAAAAACTGGTTGTCCTTGTTTAATCCATGTGTGGCAATGAAAATAACGACAAAGTCCTTTGGCGTAACGACCTGATTTAATCTTTCGAATGTAGTGAGGATTTTAGCGCGGGTGGCATTTTCGTTGATGTGTTGGAAACTATAAATTTTATTAAACAACTTTCCCTGCTGGTCTTTGAATACACGTTCAATGGCCTGCGCGTCATCATCGGCGTAATTCAGGTTGTAGGCCGGATTTTGAAAACTGGAAATGCCAATCGTAGCGATGTAAAGATTTGGTAATGCTACGCTACTCGTATTTTCTATGTTTGTTGTAGAAGCCGTATTGTTGTTATTCGTTGGAGAATCGCGATGCTCCTGCGGCGTCCAGGAAATTGTTCTGGCGTCTGTCAATATGTTTGCTACTTCATTCTCTGCAAAGAATTGAATGGTAATATCCTTTTTTTGAATATCGACTTCGCTTGCCGGGACAACTTCCAAACCCCTTGACTGAAACCCAATTTTTGTAAAGTCAAGCGTAAAATTTACAAACATACCCTTGTCATTCTTTTCTGTTTTGAATTCTTCAAGTTTAGTGGCGTAAGGTCTTCCATTTACCATCAGCTTAACAGCCTTAAGACTATTGTTTGATTCGATAAAAGCCCGAATGGTGTAGCTTTTTTCGCTAGTCGTTTCAGTATAGGAAACAGGTGCGATCCACGAAATTTTTGGCGGAAGCAGTTTGATGATCTCATCGCCGGAAGGAATGGTCATATTTAACGTTTTCGCGGCGTGTTCTAACGATTGTTCTTTAATGATAGCCTTAATCACATCGGGCCTGTGATATTTTTCTCTGAACTGAGATACTTCATGGAATTCAGAAAGCTGGTTTTCTTTTTTGTTGACAAGCCACCCGATATATTTTTCTCCGCCCGCCGAAGCATGGTAGTAGCCACTTGGCGACCAGAGTACCCATTCACGGTCATTGGCAATGAAAAACGTGAGGAGGAGTTCTTTGTTTTTATAATTCCATATTTTGATGGTTTGATCTGCACTGGAGGAGATGAGCAAATCATTTCCAAGAGGGCAAACCGACCAAACCTCTCCATGATGTCCGATTAACCTCGTGATGAATTTTCCAGTTCTTTCGAAGAGTGGTATGCCGAAAGTACTTCCGACGGAAATTACGTTGTGATCATTTAGAAAGGTGTACGAACGTATCTCGCCATCTTTTTGTGGATCAATCGAAATGTGTCCGGTTCCGTGTGTGAGCATAAGCGCGCTTTTCTTGTAGATCTCGGAGCCAAGATAATCGCGGTCGAATTGTATAAGCTTATGATTCTTCTGGGCATCCTGGAGTGAAAACGTATTGAGATTAAAAGTTTTTTCTATGGGAGCGTCTTCCAGAATACCAGTAGGATTGGTTTGACCGAAGCCAATGGTGGTGTTGTCATCTGACTTTGCGGTAGCAAAAATACCGTGTCCATGTCCGCCAAGTTTGCGTACAACGGTACCATCAATTGTGTTCCAGATAAATATTTCTTTTTCGTCTCCACCCGCGGTAGCAACGTAACTTCCTTTTTGTCCGGCGAACGTTGAAAATGGTGCCATCGCAACAGCGCTAACGGTATTGTTATGCGCGGAGAAGAGCAATAGGTCGACGCCCGACGACAAACTTTTAATTTTTCCGCCTGTATTGAGGTAAAGTAATTGGTCTTTTCCTTTTATCGGAAGCATGGCGTTAATTGTTTTGCTTTCTTCGACCAATGTTTCCAAAAATTTTCCGTCGGTTGTCCATTTGATGATTTTTCCATCGTCACCACCGGTAAAGAGCATGCGCTCATCTTGGGAGAAGGCAATGGAAGTGATGGCACCCTCATGAAACTTTCCAATCTTATCGGTGATCACTTCCCCGGAGTCAAAATTCCAGACAACTACATTGCCGGAAATATCCGCCGATGCGATGCGTTTACTGTTTTGAGTTAACGCCATTCGACTGATCGGTGACCGATGGTTGTTAAATGTTCGTAATACTTTCGGTTGCACATCGTTGATCGACCACACTTTTACTTTTTTATCCGCGGAAGCGCTTATAAGTTTGTCTCCTGTTATGGCGAGATCTGTAATGATGTTGGTGTGGCCTCTTAAGATCCTGATATCGGATGGCTTATCAAGTGAGATAAGAAAGATACTTCCGATGGCAAGAGAATCTGACCCGGCGCGTCCGAAAAAACCACCGATTGCCAATGTCTTTTCGTCAGCGGTTATAGCAGCTGCATAAATTCGTCCATGATATCCTTCTGTTTGATTGATAAAGAGTGTGCGCAGCAGTGTGCCGTTGTTTACGTCCCATAGTCTGATGGTTTTGTCGTTGCCTGCAGAAAGCAGTTTTCTTCCGCCATCCAGAAACACAAGTTCGTTCACAAGACCTGTGTGCCCCTTACTATCAATTATGAGCTTCGGAGATTGGGCTTGTGCAGCTGGACGAACAGAAATGAACAATAAACCAACAACAAGTATTTGTAGCATGCGACGAAGAGACAGAACTGCTTTCATGATCTTCTATTTTACCTTTGCAAGGTTTTCGTTTGCCCAAGCGGCGTATTGATTGTATTTGGTGCCTGATCCATTCCAGTAGCACTTCTCCATGCTTTTACGAATACCTTCCTTATATGCCCACCATGCATTAGGATTTTTCGCTACCAGTAATTCCCAATGTGTGATCGCGAACATATAGTGTACCATGGGATGGTCGGAAATATCAGTCTGAAGCGCACGTAATGCCGCGTTATAGGCACCCTGAAGATTTTTTTCACCCTGGAGTTTCATGGCATCGAACAATTGTCCACCGACGTTATTTGTACTTATGGCATTCGCCCGATCTCCGAATTCTGCTGCTTTTGGCATATTGTCGATATCATAATAGCCCAGTGCAAGTGCGCCGAGTAATTTTGCCGATTTAGGAGCAAGGGTTAAGCCCGCTTCCATAATTTTTACAGATTCTTCATCCGCTACATGTTTTTTCTTTTTCTGCAAATTCATCATGGCGGTCCACATAATGATATCAACTCTTCTTCCTTCGTCTACCTGACTGGCATCTTCGAGTAACATATTGTAAGCCATCTCCATATCCGTAGCAGCCATGTCAGTCTGATTGAACCAGCGATACATTTGAGAACGTTCATAAAAAATACGGGGATCATTATTAAAATTTCCGAGAACGCTGGTAAGGTAATCAGAGGCTTTTTTCAAATCCTTTTGCTTGTAACAGTAAACATTTGCCAGCCACATGTGAGGCCAGAAATTTTTAGAATCGGCCTCAATGGCGCTTTTGAAATCTCGCTCAGCTTCCTTGATGGAAGGTTCGTTGTGATTGTAATACTTTATTCCGCGCTGCATATAATAGTTCGAAAGATTTTTATTTTCTTTTTTTGCAAGCTTTATCGCTTTGTCTATAAATTTCAGCGCGGGTTCATTATAATACGTGTTTATTCCTTTCTGTAAGCAGTCTTCTGCACTTGCGCAATCCTGTGCAGACACTTTAGTGAAAGCTAACACGATCATTAAAATATATAGGGTTTTCATAGGTACTAGAGATTTCTGATTGTTATGTAGTTATTTAATTTTTCTAAACCGGATGTGGGTATCATCTGTTCTTATGATTGAATTTTCATGCTCGACTTTAAGGTACAGACCCGGACCTGAGTATTCATTGTTGCCTTCAGGCTTAAGTTTATTGCTTCCGAAAGCATAAAAGAATCCATCAGCTCCTTTTGTGATCTGGATTTTGTCGAAGGTTAATGTTCCGGTGATAGGCTCGTACTTGCCGTCCATGTTTGCGTCCCATTCATAGGGTTCCCAGTAGCCAACAAAATCAATGACTTTGTAGGACCCTGAACCAGCAATGGTAGAAACAAATGTGAAGTCGTTGTCAATGTTGTCGATACGCGACGTTGGGTGTTGTTTGCCATGGGTCATTTCGATTACGCGTTCGAAAACATATCTTTTTAGTTCCTCCACGCCGATCTGTGCATCGCCATCGGCATCGGCACGTTTTGTTTTAATGCCTTCAAGAATTGCAGCTGTAAATGCTCCGTTACTCCATTCTGCAGATTCAATGGCGAACTCTACTCCGCCAGCAGATGAGATTACCGTTGTTCCGGTTCCTTCTCTCAGGTCAGCGAAGAGATTCTTCATTAAATCGAAAGTATTTTCATAAGCTACGTTAGAGGTTTTCTTCACTGGTTTAAATCCGCGCACTTTGATGTTGGGATTGCTCTTTACAGCTTCTGAAGAAGCCGTTACTTCCGCTGCATCTACTTCTCCGGAGTGACAAGCATCGAGTAAGATCAGTTTTTTGCGAGCCGGAATGCCATCAAGTATTCCTTCAAGGTCGTTGTAAGCCAGGCCCTGGAATGCAGGATTATCAAATATCATGTTGTATGTGGCCAGGTAGTAATTGAATTTCTCATCCAATAGGCCGTGCGTTGCAACGAAGATGATCACTTGATCATCAGGACGAGTTTTTTGTAAGTCATCTTTTACGGCCAGAATATTTTGTCTGGTAGCCTTCATCCCTGAAAAGGGGAGATGAATAAAATTCCGATAAGCACTTTTCTTTGAAGCGAATAGTGCAGCAATGTCTGCGGCATCTTTACCGGCGTAGTTCAGGTTGTAATCCTTGTCCAGGAATTCATCCACGCCAATCGTAATAAGATAGAGGTCTGGTTGTGTTTTAACGGTGCAGAATACATCGAACGTTACCGGCACAGAAGACAATCCTTTGGCGTTTACGACAGATATTTCAACCTTGTTCCTTCCTTCCGTAAGTTCGACTTCAAGTTTGCCTTTTGCCGTTTTCCCTTTTACGGGTAATCCTTTCCGTCCATAAACCGGTACGCTGTTTACGGACAAAGCAATGTGATGAAGCTCGTTCAGGTTGTCGAGTGCCTGATAGGAGATCTGAATACTTTTTGTGTTGACTGATGGTGCGGGTAATCCATTTGCTGATAGTTGTGGCAGTGCCTCAAGTTTCAGCTGTTCTTCCTGGATGCCCAACTGCGCTATTCTTTTTTCAAAAGCTTTCTTCAAGGCCGCTACAATTACCGGATTGGAATACCCCATGGCTTCAGCAACCTTGTCGGGTCGGTTCATCTGTGTTTCAAAAAGCTTACCGGGAACAATTGTATTTTTATATTCGAAAGCAATTCTGGCAATCCCAGACTTGGAGGAACTGTAGTATCCATTATCAGCTGCTATAAAATATTGTGTTTCTGAGTACCCATACAGTTCAAATTTTTGTTTTCCGGTTACCGGATCCCATATTCTCACAGAACCATCAAAGGAGGCGGAGATAAGGTATTTGTTGTCGGCGGTAAATTCTACGGCTGTAACGTTTCCCTGATGTCCGATTAGTGTATGAATCACCTGTAACGTAACTGGATCGACGATATCTATGCTGTAATCAGCAATGTAGAATTTTTCAGCTGACCCGTATTCATTCTGAATTTTTCCGATGGCCAGGTATTTCCCGTTGGGACTTGCTGACAGTTTGCTTATGGATGCTTTGTCGTAATGTTTTTGTTTGGCCTGCGTTCCGGTCGCGAGATCGTAAACAAACAGGTCGTCGGCGGTACTTCGGTAAAGTCGTTTATTGTCAGCAGAGAATGTGAGTCCAAATGTATTGGAAACTGGCGTCGTTAAAATCTTTGCTCCTGTACTGTTATCCGTCACGACTACTTCGCCCGATCCCTGTGTTTGTGCCCGATACTTTTTGTAAGGACTCAGATAATAAATTTCGCTGCCATTGCTTATTCTTTGTGTCAAGTGACTTCGCTCAGGCAGCGGTACATCATATCGACGGGCAGCTGAATTGATGGCCCCCATTTCCATATCCCAAGTCCATGTTGTTTCAGTGCTGACGACGTATAACTTTTTGTTTTTTTCATCCCACGCAAGGTCCTGAAGATTATAGTTGCTAAAAGGATAACGTTTGATAATCACTTGCGACTTGAGATCATAAATATTGATTGGGCATTCGACTGCTTTGTCTGCATTTTGTTGTTGGTTATGTGCACCGGCAACGATCTGCAATTGGTGATTATAAGCAAAGCTGAAGTCGGTAAACACCGCGTTATGCTGCAACTGTTTGCCAGTAGCACGATCGTAAACAAAAAGGTCGGGATGTTCGCGATCTCCTGCAAAGATGATCTTCGATTCATCATCACTAATCCTGATCTTTTGTGGATTGATCGGCAGTTTTATTTGCCACATCAGTTTTTTGTCCTGGAAGTCAAGCAAGGCAAGTTTACCATCACCGATCAACGCAAGATATTTTCCGGAGGAACTGAATTCTCCAAACTGCCATTTCGAGCCGATAGACCTTATCCAATAATCTTCAAGTGGTGTGAATTTCTTGTAATCGTACAGCACCATTTTGTTTGTTGTGGTAAACCCATTGGTAGTACTTAAATTGCTACGTTGTTCCAGTAGGAGTAGCGTTGGTGATTTAGGATGCAGCGCAAAGTAAGTCGCCTTTAACGGAATTTTTTTTGTGACAATGTTTGTCTTGCAATTCCAGAACTGAAATAATTTATCATTAACCATGGCCAGTTCGTCGTTGTTGATAAACTGGATTTTGTGAAATGAATGTTCATCCGAGTTATTGGTTATACGGTTAACGATTTGGTGTGTAGCGACGTCCCACACGATCACGTTTCCTGAAAAGTCACCCGAGACAAGGTATTTATTGTCTGGACTAAAGGCCAGTGTAGACACTCCTACGGCGTGACCATAAAGTGGATAGTGAAGATTGGTCTTTGTATCCCAGAGCAGCACAATTTTATCATGACCAGCTGACGCCAGGTAATTGCCATCCGGCGAATATTCGAGTGCGAGCACCATATCGTTGTGGCCTGTCTGCGGAACAACGTGATATTGAGAAAAACCTGTAGTGCAGATTATAATGATCAGCAATGTTAAAAGTGAACAGTGGAGTTTCATGTTAGGGGCAATTATGTTTCAAAGAACCGTTAACGCCTGTTGAGTTAGTATCAGCGCAGGAAGGTAAATGTTCATCCGTACACGCACATGTTGGCTATCCGTACCAATGGGTATTTGTGTGCGTGCTGATGGGTATTTTTGCTCTTGCGAAAAGTCATTGTTCAATAGGTTGCTGTATACTTGATTAAACTTTATTCGACCACAACTATGAAAACAAAATTATTTCTCTTAGCCGTCCTTGCGGTTTTTACGTGTTTAACAATGACGTACGGACAGGGTGATTCAAAAGATGCCAAGCGTAATCTTAAGGAAGACAAGAAAGCCCTTCAGGAAAAAGCCATGAAGTCGGCCCGCAAAGAAGCCAAAGAATATGAAAAGGATGGATGGTATGTTCAGCCCGGCTCGCTTCCACTCGACAAACAAATCGAAAAGGCGTGGTTGAAACAGAATGAAGAGACAGACAAAGGGTTCCCCGCTTTTTATGTTGGTATGGGTAATGCAGTAGCAGGTACACAATCTGCGGCTAAGATTCAGGCGCAATCCATCGCCAAGCAGGATCTTGCCGGTAAGATTTCATCCAGTATTGCGGCGATAGTAGAAACTAATATCGGTACACAGCAACTTACTGCTGAAGATGCAGCAACCATTCAGCAGACTGTGTCTGCATCAACAGAGATCATTGCGCAGAAACTTGGAAGCGTTGTTACACTCACGGAGCTTTACAGAAAAGTAAACGCCAACAACATAGAATGTAATCTTCGGTTAGCATACAGCCTGGAAATGGCAAATGAAGAAGCGAAAAAAGTAATTAAGAAGGAGCTTGAAGAAAAGACAAATATCGCGCGTGAGAAGTTGGATAAGATCATGAATTTCTAATCAACGTCGTTTAGTTAAGCTTGTTTTTTTTTGGCCTCACCCTTTAATCTCCGGAGAAGATGGTTGTGGACGCTTAACTAAACCACATTGCATTTTTAAGAATCATTATGGGTGCCTACAGCATTTATTGTGTTATGAGAATTGTTGCGACTGTAATTGGTGTGTTGATGAATTGTGTGGTTACGGCACAGTATCAGACAGGGATGTCATTTGATGATGCTTCCTATGCTGCTGTGCCAGTAACCTCACCGTTGTCACGGGGAGATTTTGATAATCTTCCTGCATCGGTAAGCCTTCAGCAATTTGCCCCTACACCGGGTAATCAGGGACAAACGGGTACGTGCGTGGCTTGGTCTTCTGCCTATCATGCGCGAACCATATTGGAATCCATTCGAATGAACAGAATTGACATTCGTCAGATCAACGCCAACGTGTATGCACCATCCTTCGTTTATAACCAGATCCGGAAAGAGCCCGGGTGTGATAGGGGAACCTTCATTCACGAAGCGCTGGAGTTGATGTCGGCCAAAGGTGTTCCGAAATATTCAGAAATGCCATTTGACTGTAACCGACAAATTGGCGAGAACGATCTGGCCCTTGCTTCCAGTCATCGCATTCAGGGATATAAGATTCTGTTCAATATAAATGACAACAACAAAATCCTTCCAGTAAAGAAAAGTTTATCGGAGCATAAACCTGTGCTTATTGGAATGATGGTGCCTGAATCTTTTTTTGGACCAAAAGGTGTGTGGCAGCCCAAACAGGAAGAGTTTGTTAAATCGCATCCGGGTCATGCGATGGTAACCATTGGTTATGATGACAATGCTTATGGAGGTTCATTCCTGGTGATGAACAGTTGGGGAACAACCTGGGGGAATCAGGGTTTTATCTGGATAAAATATAATGACTTCGCACATTTTGTGAAGTATGCGTTCGAGATAATTGAGCGTTTGCCCGAAGAAAAATCATTTGTCGGTGGATTAGTGTTAAAAAAAACCGATGGATCAAACATGAACGTGAAAAAGGTTTCCGAAGGATTTTACAAAACTACATCATCGTATTCTTCTGGTACGGCGTTCAGAATCTACATAAACAACGAACGTCCTGCTTACATCTATGCCATTGGTTCGGATCTGACCAAAACATGTTACCAGATTTTTCCACACAAGCCAAATATCAGTCCTTATTTGGGTTACAAGCAAAGCAATGTACCTATTCCCGATGAAAATCATTATGTGCGGATGGACCAGCAGAGCGGAAAAGATTATCTATGTGTCCTGTATTCGTCCGTGCAACTTGATCCGTCGGTGATTATGCGTGAGCTTCAGTCAGCATCAGGAAATACATTTATGGAACGACTTCAAAATTCGCTTGGTAGCAAATTAAAAACTGACGGAGCTATCAGATTTGATGGAAGTGCGGCATCGTTCGAAGGGAAATTTTCAGGCGAAGGAATTGTTCCGATTGTTATTGAAATCGATCACTTGTAAAAGGATTAGCGTAATGTTATGAGATTATACCTGGTTTGTTTTTTTATGCTTGTAGTGCTTTTAGTAAAGGCGCAGCCTGAACCGAAATGGATCAACTATACATTGCGTACGAATATGTATCCATCGGCTGAGTACCTTACGGGCTTTGCTTCGGAGATTAATACGCAGAATGTCGATCAGAATGAGTTGCTTAGTAAGCTTGAAGGTGTATCAAAAAACCAGTTGGTTGAAAATATCATGGTGGATATCCGAAGCATCAGCACATTAAATATTCACAATGTTAATAGTGAGACGCAGGAAACGTTTCGGCACAACAGTACATCATTCAGTCAGGCAAAAGTTAGTGGGTTAAAAACGGAAAGGTATTATGATGTAAAGAAAAAAACCGGATATGCTTTTTCGTACGCATTAAAACGGGATGTGATTAAACTGTACACGAATGAAATTGATCAAAAGCTTGCGGAAATCCGCACGGCTATAACCTCAGCGAAGTCACTTGACAAGCAGAATTCCCTTAAAAAATATTTCACAACGCAGTCGTCGTTTCGTACAATCGAAGAAGCGCAGACGCTAATCTCAACACTTACCGCTAAGTACGACGATGCTACACTTAAACGAGCGCAGGTAAATGAGTTGAAACTACAGGTAGACGAGAAAATAAATGCGCTAAGAAATTCGAATCAACTTTCATTGGATGAAGCAGCTGGTTTTCTTGCATTCGGATTAAGCCTACAGACCGGTCAATTGTCAAAGAGTTTACGATTAGCCAATTTTACTTATCGTGATACACCCATGGCAAGTCCTTTTTCCAGGAAGCTCCGAAATGTCCTTGAGCAAACTTTAGTTACGGAAAGCAAATATAATGTCGTAAATGAAACATCAAGGTCGCAAGGATTTGTACTGACCGGCACATATTGGGAAGATAAAGATAAACTGAAAGTCACTTCATTACTAAGAGATGAAATAACCGGAGATGCTATTGCAAGTGCCTCGTGTTACATTCCATTGTCCTCGCTTAGTGATATTGCGTTTATGCCTGAGAACTATCACGACGCCATGGTGAATATGAAAGTGTTTGCCAGGGACGAAATGAAGGGCGGAGAATTACAGGTGGAAGTAATGACGAACAAGGGCAAAGACGGAGAAATTTATGATGAAGGCGAAATCATGAAGTTGTTTGTACGTACCAATCGTGAATGTTATGTGCGTTTCATCTACCATCTCGCCGATGGAAGTAAAGTGCTGCTGCTTGACAACTATTACATTAACCGGGATAACGTTAACCTGGTTTATGAACTTCCATATACCTTTGAATGCGCTGAACCTTTTGGTGTTGAAACATTACAGGTCAACGCACAAACTGCCATGTTCGAACCACTCACCACCCATCATGCAGATGGATACGAATTTATCGACGAGAACACGGAGCAAATTCTTGTCAAGACAAGAGGTTTTAAGAGAAAGGACGATGAGATTCTAAAAGCAGAAAAGATTATGGTGATCACCACGATGAAGTCTTTGTAGTTTCAAAGTTCAAAGTTTAAAGTTGAAGTCCGATACGAAGCGTTTGCGAAATTGTTTGAGGTTTGACGTTTGAGTTTGGTTCCGATGACGATGATGTTTTTCTCTCGTTACCGTCATCCTTATGCGTCTGTCTTTCATACAGACATGCAGAAGGATCCCCCAGGTCGTGAGAAAATTGTTTCGTTGGTAAAATCAAACGAAAAATTTGTTAATACGGAAAACCACATCAGTTACCATCAACAAGCTCGAAACTCGCAGCTCACAGCTCGCAGCTTTCTTCTTCGTGCCTTGTGCTCATTGATTTAAGATTTCACTAACCATTTTTAATAATGTTGATGAATTAATATTTTCCTTGTTGGATTCGAGAAAAGCTTCATCTTCTTTAATCTGATCATAGTACCCTAAGAATGAGGGCGCGTTTTTTTGAACAGACAATCGCACGAATCGTATTTCAATATTGTCCGGATCGTTTTTCACTGCTTTTTCAATATTACGCTTACCCTCATTGAAAGTACTGAGTTTTGAAAAGGGGTTTATGGTATGATTCGCCCAAATGGTTTGGAAACCGCCCAGGTAAGCTAAATGGATATTGTTATCGCGGGAAGATTTCAGCGCTTCAATCATTGTTTTACAAAGCTTTTTGTCGGCGACTGCCACATCATAACTTTGACGAATGGTATCCAAATCCTGGCCATTAATATCGATGACTGAAAAGCAGAATATAATTATTGACAGCAAACCTCTCATTACAAAAACTCACATTACTACGTGCTACTGAGATTGTGGTATTATCCTTGCCGGCTTGATGTCGGAAAAGTCCCTGAAGCGATACTAAACTATTGAATTATCTTGAAACGTGGACCGGGCTGCAGATGTACTTTCAAGTTGCGCAAGTTATTTTTCGGTTACACTTCTGTTCAGCCATTCCTCGGGAACCGGGATGATACAAATATTCATCGACCTGTTGTCGTCTGAAAGCATCGCGGACTGGATCTGAATTTTTGTTCCTTCGCGGTTGAAGGTAGGGTGGGGGTGATCGACAGCGGTTGTCTTATGGCCTGCACTTAGGAGGATCATTTCTTTTGTATTCCGGTCGATAAGGTAAATGTTCCGGCTGAAATCATCGCCTACAGCCCATCGTCCATCCGGTGATCCGTGGACATGCCAGAGCCCACTGCCGGATTTTGTTTGTCCGGCGATCATCATTTCGCTGGTTCTTAGATTTACTATTCCCAACCCTGTTGGTTTCTCACGCGTACCGCTTGGTCCCCAATCTGCTTCCTGGCCGGGGTTCGCCTTATTGTCGGCAGTAGCCAGTGCGTTGTTATCTGAAACTGTCTTTATTTTCCTATGACCAAGAATAGCGATGGCCACCTCGTCTTTGGATATTACAGCTTCGTGCGTCACCCATTCATAGGCAGCTTCAGGGTAGAGTGGTCGTAATCCCGATCCATCGGACATCACAGTCCATGTACGTTGAGGAGATTTGCCACCGGTTTCCCAGCAGAAAACAATCTCGCCCGGGTTCCACAAGTTGGCTTGAATATGGCCAACCTGAAACGGAACGGATATGACATGTTTCACAATACCGGTTTTTATATTCATTGCAGCAATACCGGAAGGGCCTGCGCCCATGCCGCGCGGACCGAATGCTTCCTCAATTTTTGTTCCTTTAGGTAGATGTCTGGCGGCTTCTTCTTTGCTCACACGAAAATAAACCCAATCTTCATTTGCATCGAGTGCCATATCGCCCCCCGCGCCAATTTCCGGTGGGGTGGTTCCGCAGATGCGTTGATAGTGATCCGCAGATTTTAGTTTTCCGGATTCGCTGTCGGTAAAAAGCTTTTGGAGATCAACTTCGACGATCTGTAATGCACGCGGAATCTTTTGATCCGGATCAGTTTCATCATCCGGATGACGCATGAAATACAGCTTCATTGATTTTTGTGCAATGTTGAGCATACCAGTATATCCGCCTTCCGTGACTTGCACGAGATCTCCAGTCTTTTCGTTCACAGCCATCGCTTCTCCCTCAACCATTTTTGAACGGAAGATCAGCCAGTTTCCATCCGATGTCCACTGCGGGTGTGTCGGATAAATCTTCGAATCACCGTGTGCTTTACTTGTGAGGAAAATAAGTTTGTAGCCTGTTACGGGATCAGTTACTTCCTTTCGTTCAGGGGAAAACCGTTTTCCAATTTGTGAAAAAACAAGTGGTGCAGTGAGGAGAGCTGTGAGCGTTAGGATACAAATTTTGAATCTCATGTGCATGGCAATGCTTTTAAATTACTGAGGGTAATTATACCAAGCACAAGGTCGGTGACTAATAAATATTTATTATCCTGTAATGTCCTGTATGCACCAGTCGTTTCGATACAAGCAAACGATTCGTTGACCTATGGGTAAACAATTCGCTCGGCATCGTTTAAAATGTCAACTAGGAATGGGAATGTAACTGGAGTATTGAACGGGTAAAATTCTGAATTGAAATCTTCTGCGAACTGTATCTTTTTATATTTGTAATTTACGGGAATGGTTTAGGTTAACTAAATATCAAAGTGGCATGTAATAAATAGAAGAGTTACACAATTTTTATTTAACGCCGAATATTTAATTTTAAGTTTAGGATCTTTTATGACTAAAATACTTATTCTTTTTCTTACACTTAGCATCGTTTCGGTCAATTCTACCCATGCCCAGTATACCGAGTCTGATACTTTACGTGCAATAACAAATCAGTTTAAAAGAAAGAAAACAGGAGGGATTGTACGGGCTGTAATCGGTACTGGATTGGCTGTGCTAATTGCAACAGCTAGTACGGAAGACCCTGAGCCGACAGTAGTAACAAGGCCGAGCGCACCTGGATATACATTGACTACTACCTATACACAGGAAAACAATGCCAGCACCGAGGGTAATATTTTTGGAGCCGTCGTTTTTTCAGGAGTAGCCATATCAGGAATTGTCCAGGCAGTTAATTATTCGAACAGTAATTTGGAAAAGGCGCTTGAGCTTTATAGGAACGAAAAGCGTTTATTAAGGAAAGCTCGATTTAGAGTAAGGGATTTCCGCCCCAAGCCTTAGGCATATATAAGTGGAATTGTTCGATTTGATTGAAATGTATTATTTTGTTTCCGGCAATCTTAGAGATCGTAATACATGATGAGGAGTTCATTAGCATCATCTCGACGAAGCGTGTGTGTAATGACTACTTTTTAATTTAGGATCAATGTGTTCAACTCTGCTTAGATCGCTTGTATAACCGTACACGCAACTGTTCCCTTTTGAACAATGGAAGCCCAAATATCTTCGTTCCTGTTCAAAAAACGCTTTGGCACAGAAAGTGGAAGGGAGATGAAAAAATCTATGAAAAAACTTTCCGTCTTAATCACTATTTCGTTTGGAGCGTTAATATTCATATCTGCTACGCTAAGGTTAGCGCTTACTCCGGTTGAACATACTGCACCGCTTTCGCTATACGACAGTATCGTGGCCATGGACGCCATGTGGGAGGACGCATATAATAATTGCAAGCTTGAAGTGATGGAGAACCTGATCAGTGAGGATCTTGAGTTTTATCATGATCAGGGTGGATTGCTTACCTCAAAACAAAAGTTAAATGAAGCGTTAAAAAATAATATCTGTGGAAAAGTGAAGCGAGTCTTAAAAAAGGGCAGCATTGAAGCATATGCGATCAAAGGGTATGGTGCCGTTGAAATGGGCCAGCACGGTTTTCTTAATAACAATGATCAAGGCCTACCAGATCACTATTCAAAATTTATTCACATCTGGAAAAGAGACAATGATAACTGGAGGATAACAAGGGTTATTAGTTTGCACTAATTTTTTGTTTTTGTCAAAAACAAAATCCTGGTCTCGATGCCCGGTTTTTACAGCGCTTAATTATCTAAAGCAGATCAGGGTCCGGTACCAGGAACCATCCAAACGTATGTTTTAATTCGTGAAGCATTTGAATTGCTTCAGGCGATGGCTAACAATCGGGTTAAGGTTTCCATTGTCAATGAAGTGTAAAATTTCCCAGTTCGTGGGCTGTCTGTCACCTGGTAGTGAACGTCCCCGATTATTTCGATGGAAACTTCAGGCTGATGCGACACATTACCTATAAGTTCATGAGATAGATTGAACCGTTGTTAGGAATTTTTATCTTTTCCGTCCCGGTTATTCTAACATCACTGAGATTAGGGCTATTTGGAATCTTAACCAAGTGAGTCGTCAGGGGTGTTAGTGTTCAGATACGTAAAGTGCGCTATTATAATCATGCAGCTCATTATACTTCCTGAATAGTTTACTAGCAATGATGATGTATTAGCTTCCACGATTTGCATACTGCAATACCACCACACCACTTGTAAAATGTTTTTCTCCAACTAGAGCAAGATTGAGCTGAACATCCTCAGGAAAGAATTTCTTACCACCACCTACAACTGCAGGACAAACAATCAGGTGAAACTCATCAACGAGGCCAGCTCTTATTGCATGTGACGCTAATTCCGGACCGTCTACCGAAATATCATGACCGGTGTGCTTGAGTTGTTTCACAAACTCAGGATCAAAATTGCGTTCGATACGGGTACGAGCGCTTCGCGGCGCTGAGAGCGTTCGTGAGAAAACGATTTTCTCTGCAGACTGCCAGACACGCGCATATTCAAGAATAACCTTTGGCTGACCAGGTACTGTATGCGCGGTTTCCCAATACACCATCGTATCATACATCCGTCTTCCATATAAATACGTTTTGATGGAGGACGACAGCGCGTTGATATAAGCATGCACTTCTTCGTCTTCGGGCGCACCCCATCCGAATTTTCCGTTTTTGTCTTCAGTATAGCCGTCCAGAGACACCAGCATGGAATAGATGAGTTTTCCTTTGTGATCGTTGCTCATAATTTTTTTTGACATAATGTTAGTGCGCCATAGCAAAATAGTTTATAGCGGAAAACAGCGGACCCCAACGCATGATTCCCTCAACTGGAAAGTAAGTAAATTTTGCTGTTTTTTTATTCATTCCGCCAAACCCTACCGGACGGCCAAATAAAAGCGCGACTTTTTTTTCTGTATCTTCGGAATAAATTCTCCCCCATGCAAGACACAACCGAAAGCGACCTCAGCATATTTAGGTCTGTATTTGAGCCGGCGTTGATGGCAAAGGTAGAAGCCAGCGCAACGTTAATGAATTTAAACAGCGGAGAAGTGATCATGAAGATTGGGAAACCGGTGTTGGGAATCCCGCTTTTGGTGAAGGGCACTGTGAAGATCAGCAGGATAAATGACGAGGGCCAGGAGATACTCCTCTATTATGTTAAAGCGGGAGAAACGTGCGCCATGGCGTTTACTTGTTGGATGACAACGCAGATCAGTTCAGTGAAAAGCACGGCGGAAGAAGAATGTGTTCTATATGTTATTCCTGGCAAAATCGCGGATGAATGGATGCAACAATATCAGAGTTGGAAAAAATTTATCATGACGACGATTCTAGATGGCTTTACAGAAGTAGTAAAAAGTATCGACGACGTTGCCTTCAGGAAAATGGATGACAGGCTTATCAGCTATTTAAAAGAAAAATCGAAAATATCCGGTTCTGCACTTGTTAATCTCACGCACCAACAGGTAGCGGACGAACTTGGAACAAACAGAGTAGTTGTTTCAAGGCTCCTGAAAAAAATGGAAACCGATGGAAGGGTATTACTTTTCCGTAGTCAGATCAAATTACTTCCACAATTGTAACACATGTTACAGGGAAAAGTAACATCGTTACCAAAAGTTTGCTGTATTCCATCTCACATTTGAGTTTACAATCCGTTGCACGATGCTTCGGCCGGATAATTCAACCAACCAATTATTTTATGGAAACAGAGATCGTGATGAACCCAAACAAAGCGTTATGGGAAAAAGGTGATTTTACCAAGATAGCTTCCACCATGCGTGAAAGCGGAGAGAACCTTGTGTTGCAATTCGGAATAGCGAAAGGAATGAAGGTACTGGATGTGGGATGTGGAGATGGAACAACTGCCATTCCCATGGCCAGGCTTGGTGCCGAAGTAACGGGAGTAGACATAGCCCGTAACCTTGTGAAAGCCGGTAGCGAACGTGTTAAAAAGGAAGGTGTTGCTAACTGCACGTTTCAGGAAGGAGACGTGATGAACCTAGTTGATTTCGAAGATGAGTCATTCGATCTGGTGGTAAGTATATTCGGTGTGATGTTTGCGCCGCGTCCGATGGATGTTGCGAAAGAGTTGGTGCGTGTGACAAAGACCGGTGGCCGAATTATCATGGGGAATTGGATTCCCGGTGACCCGACATTGGTTGCCCAGATACTGAAAGTCAGCTCAGCTTATACACCGCCACCGCCGGAGGGTTTTATAAGTCCGATGTTGTGGGGTGTTGAAAGCCACGTCATCGAACGTTTCGGCAATGCAGGAGTCTCGAAAGAAAACATTTCATTCAAACGCGAAACCTTCACATTTAATACTACAAGCGCTCCCGCGGAATTTGTCGATTTGTTCCGAAAGTATTATGGGCCTACGATGAACGCCTTTGAAGCGGCAGAAAAAAGTGGTAAAGCACAACAGTTGCAGGATGAGCTGGTGGCTTTATTTGAAAGTCATAATGGCACGGGTAATAAAAACACAACGTCCATTCCTGCAACGTTCCTCCTGGTTACCGTTCTATTTGACTGAGCAACTAAGCACGCTGAGGGTCGCTGTGTGGCCTTCGTGTGTTTGGCTATTTAATCAATTCAACTGAGCGCTACACCTGGTTATGAAAACGTTTTCTTGAAAGGAATCTGAACGGCTTGAAATTCGTTTATCTCAATGCTGTCCCTTTGGTGTGATCATTGCTACATCATCCAAATGAAAAAGAGATTTGTCTGGATCATCGGTGTGAGTATTTTAGTCCTTCTCGTTACCCGTCAGGGTTATTTACATTTTGCCAAACGTAAAGCGGAAAAAGCATGGTACGTTTCTAGGCTTCACTACAAATGTTCGGCTGAGATCCACGCGATCATTCGTCCGGGAAGAGCTTTGTTAAGAATAACCGCCGGAGATCTCAACGAAGATCGCGAGTGGGAATTGAAGCCGCAGCTTCGCGAACATCGCGTCCTGCATCTGGCCATTGCAAAGGATTCATTGTACGACTTGCGCGTTCCCAATGGAGTGTTGGCAGGTGATAGCGTGTGCATCAACTCAGATGATGATAAATTGTCGGTCTACCGGAACGGAAAATTAGTGATTACCAGTCCCTTGTCAAGTTCTTTGCGGGCAAGTCCCTTTTGAGTCGTCTTTTTTGATTAAGTCAGATTTTTAATAAAAATATCGCGTAGTTACCATTCATGATGCTTTTGACAATTATTCGCGATCAGGTTTTGTTGTATCGCGTAAAATTAGTTGTGTAGGAAGTACTTCTGTAATTATTGTTTGAATATCAATATTGTCAAGATGCGCGAACAATATTTCGGCAGCACGTTTTCCAACGTGTTCCGCGGGCTGCGTAACAGTCGTAATGCGCGGTCTTGTAAACGCTGCGATGGGTTCACCGGCAAAACCAATGATGCTGATTTCTTCAGGCACCTTAATATTCAATTCCTGAAGGAGACAAAGTGCGTCGTAGGCAATATAATCGGAGAAACAAAAGAGGCCATCGATGTCGTGATTACTTAACAAGGCCCTTAACTCGGTTTTCCAACTGTCGATATCCTTGATATACGGAAGTTTAAGGGCTTCGTTAGTAGCGAATCCATTTTTACGAAGCCCTTCGCGATAACCCGTTTCACGACTGAAGTTCGTTGAAAGATCTTCCGGACCACAGAGGTATGCAATTTTTCGGCAACCGGTTTTTACCAGATGATCTATGGCTGCGGTTGCGCCATCAAAATCGTTTGTCGTTACGTATGAGGCTTTTAAATCTTCGCATATCCGATCAAAGAAGACGATGGGAACACCACTGAGGATACATTCTTTGTAAAATTTAAATCCTTCATTGTCCTCGTTGTTACTTGCATAACATACGATAATTCCTTCCACCAGAAGGTTATTCAATGTATGTGCAGCCTTCAGTTCTTTTTTGTGGTCATCGTTATGTGTATTGACAATCAGGTTATATCCCTTCTCACTAACCACTTTGTCAACGCCTTTTAACACCAAGGAAAAAAAATGATGCGTAAATTCAGGAAGAATCAGGCCAATATGATTTGATCTGTTCTGGTTAAGATTGAAAGCAAATGGGTTTTTCGAATAACCCCACCGGTTTGCCAAAGCAGAAACCTGGTTTCGCACACGCTCACTTATCCTTTTGTCATTTGCCAATGCTCTGGAGATGGTTGAAACGGATAGCCCAAGCTCTTCCGCAATGTCCTTTATGCGTACACGATTTTTATCCACGCCTACTTCAGCATTTAGTTCTATAAATCCATGGGGTAAAACTCCATTTCGGGTGCACGGAAACAACCCTATGGCCAATAAAATTACAGAATTATTTGGGGTGCTGTTGAACTTGGGCGGTTTTTGATGAAGACAAAAAATCAATGTGCAAACGGTTGCATTTCACCGCTTTCATTTTATACATATATTTCTAATTGAAATCAGCACACCTGATCTGTCGTTGTTGGAGAAGCTGTTTTTCCCCTTGTCCAGCGATGGATACTGGCAGAATAGAATACAAACGGCTTATTCGGTACCGTAGTTTATTTCTTTGTAGTACCTACTTTGCTATTAAAATTATACTATAAATGGAATCACTTTAACCACGTCGCATTTAATGAAATATTGTTTAGCCCTTGACCTGAACGACGATGCCGAAGTCATTGCTGAATATGAGAAATGGCATCAGCATGTTTGGCCCGAAGTAAAAACAAGCATCCTTGATTCTGGTATAACACAGATGGAAATTTATCGTACCGGCAACAGGCTCTTTATGATTATGGAAACGCTGGAAGATTTTAGCTTTGAACGTAAAGCTGAACAAGATCGTAATAATCCACTTGTAATGGAGTGGGAAAAGCTGATGTGGAGTTATCAAAAGGCATTACCCTGGGCAAAACCAGCAGAGAAATGGGTACGCATGGAATGTATATTTAAACTTTAGCAGGATGCAAAGAATCGATGCTCATCAGCATTTCTGGAAATATACACCTGATCGTGATCAATGGATCACGGACAATATGGGTATAATTAAGCGGGATTTCCTGCCGGAAGATATCGCGCCTGTCTTACAACGAAATAATATTGATGGATGTGTTGTTGTCCAGTCAAGCCAGTCTACTGAAGAAAATCACTTTCAACTGAATAATGCATCCGCGCACGAGTGCATCAAAGGTGTAGTTGGGTGGGTTGATTTCCAGGCTTCTGATATTGACGAGCAACTAAGCTATTACAAACAGTTTGGTAAGATGAAGGGCTTTCGTCATGTTCTGCAAGATGAAAAGGAACGCGATTTTATGCTACAACGTCGGTTTATGGACGGTATTGGTTTACTGAAGGATCACAATTTTACGTATGATTTGCTTGTGCTTCCTGATCAGTTGAAATACTTAAGAGATTTTGTGTCGATTTTTCCTGATCAGCGATTTGTACTTGACCACCTGGCTAAACCCCATGTTAAGGAAAAAGAAATTTTACGCTGGAAAAAGGATATTGTCGCTCTGGCTAGTCATGAAAATGTTTACTGTAAGGTCTCGGGAATGATTACAGAAGCGGATTGGCATACATGGAGGTCATCAGATTTTACACCTTATCTCGATGTAGTTGTAGAATCGTTTGGCATGAAACGGCTGATGTTTGGTTCTGATTGGCCGGTATGTCTGTTGGCCGGAACGTATGAAAGAATGCTAGCTGTTGTAACGGAATACTTCGGTTCCTTCAGTCAAAATGAACAGCAACTTCTCTATGGTAAAAATGCGATAGATTTTTATAACCTATAATAATTAACAATGGACTTACATTTAAAAAACAAAATCATCATCGTAACCGGTGGAGCTAAGGGAATCGGTGAAGGTATTGTAAAAGTATTGGCGGCAGAGGGTGCAATTCCGGTTATTATTGGTCGTAATAAAGCAGATAATCAACGGGTTGTTGAAGCTATTGAACAGGCAGGGGGA
>Ga0196965_1000218_pt1 | contig 40614 bp, 35 predicted proteins | sample S1_20metaG_FD_148668 | JGI IMG/M metagenome (GOLD analysis project Ga0196965, IMG submission 148668) | Soil microbial communities from Anza Borrego desert, Southern California, United States - S1_20 | ecosystem: Environmental > Terrestrial > Soil > Desert | place: USA: California | collected...
TCCATACCGCGTAACCTGTACCGATTGGTATGGTTTGAATGGCTTTGTTCAATAGCAGAAAACTTATTGTAATACTGATAAAAAAGCCTAATGCCCACCAACGTTGGGTAAAGTTTTCAGAGAGTTTTAAGCACGTTGTAAAGGCTACTTCAAATAAGCCCGCAAGAATCAGGTAAAACCAAGCCATAGATGAATTGTTAAATTTCGTGAAACAAATGTACATCGAGATTTGAGAAAGTAGATCAAGTTTAGCAGGCATCCATATAAAAAAGTCAATATTACATTTCAATGGTATTCTGTGCTTTTTATCACAATTACGCGCTAACAACGTATGGTATATACGCAAAAAATAAAAATGATTCAGTCTTAGCAGCTTCGCGTTAAGTTATAGTTTGGTTCAAACTAATGTAAGATTGAAAGGATTCCTGCACATAATTAAAAAATTATCCTTATCTGCACGAAATCTTGCATCACGCACTGCGTCACATCATCCTTTGGGCGCATCACCGCATAATAAAAATGGCACGAGTTGTGTTTCTTTACTGAGTAAACAACGTGAAGATGAAGAAATCAGGACTCCTCCTAACTGTGATGATGATGTTAAGTTTATCTGCCTGGGCATACGATTCAGGGATCGCTCTTGTTACAGAAAACGGTACCAGTATGAAGGTTTACGTAAACGGCAAGTTATACAATAAAAATCCCGGTAAGTTTGTTCGGGTTCGAAGTACGCCAGGGCTATTTCATGTTGAAGTGAAAGTGATGAACCCAAAGGATAAGAAGTGGTACACCGTTCGTAAGGATATCCGCGCAGAGAAAGGGTTTGAAGTTCAGTACACTGTTGCGTTTGTCAATTCAAAACCAACCTTGGTTGAAAGTCGAAAAAACCCGATCTATTCGCGATACTTTTTGAACCCGGCATTGTACAACAAACATCATGTGTCATAGCGCATGTCTGGTTTTATTTTTTCCGGGTACGAATGACCAATGCTACGACGACAACGATGAGGAGGAAAGTGAAGAAATTACCTCCGCCAAAGTAAGGTCCACAATCCCACCAGTCCCAGTGGAATATGGATCCGAATAACCAACCTATTCCTCCGAACACAGCGCCAAGTATACCGGCAAAAATTCCAAATACGGCTCCGAAAATACCTGCTACCACGCCGAAAAGGCCACCAATAATTCCGATCCATAAAGGAAACGTAACTATGATTAGAACAATGATGAGGACGGAGCTTGTCGAGGAGGTTCGTGTTTGCATAACTGAAATCGTTTTTACAAAAGCCGTTACAAATCACATACTAGTTTTTTAAAACAGGTTTTTGGTCCTGTTTTAGACGTTTTGTAAAATGCTGGCTTCATAAACTGTCAGGAAATGAACACCTGATATTTTCAAAACCGTACATCTGTAAAAAGAAAAGAGCAGGATTTCTCCCGCTCAATTCTCAGTTTAGGTTACTATATTCTTTTAAAAAGGGTACTCACCTTTTTGTATCACATGGTCGGCTACCTTTCGTCTTGCCTCTTTTAAATTGTAAGAGTCGATCTTGGTAAACCTTTTTAGGCCCAAAAGCATGAGTCGTTGTTCATCGCCTGTCGCAAATGCATTGATCGCTTCTCTACCAGCGTTAGCTGCTTTCGCCATGGCATGATGCAGATAAATCAATGCCATTTCTTTTTGAATTTCACACGCGGCCTCGCCTTTCTTGGAAATTAATTTTTCAACTCTCAGCAATACCGATTCCGCGATGTAACCTTCAATCAGCATGTCCGCCATGTTCATCAGAATTTCCTGTTCTTCTGAAAGCTTCATCATGAATTTTTGAACGGCAGCACCTGCGACCATCAATCCGGCCTTTTTCAAGTTGGCAAGTGCTTTCTTTTCCTTTATGAAAATGCCCTCATCTTCCCCGGCTCCGAAATCTGGAATCGACATCAGTTCCTTTTGAACCGCCATGGCGGGTGTCATCAGATCGATGGTCCCCTTCATCGCACGTTTTAAAAGCATGTCGATCGTTAGCAATCGATTAATTTCATTTGTTCCTTCAAAGATGCGATTAATGCGCGCATCCCTGTACGCGCGGTCCATCGGCCCTTCAGCGGAGAATCCCATGCCTCCATAGATCTGAACACCTTCATCGACTACAAAATCCAACACTTCCGATCCATGGACTTTTAAAATCGCGCACTCAATCGCAAACTCTTCCAGGGATTTTAAACGCGCTTTTGCAGGATCCATTCCACCAGCGATAAAAGCATTATACGCATCGTCGATATTTTGACCAGCGCGATAATGTGCTGATTCGGAAGCAAACACTTTTGTTACCTGTTCAGCGATCTTGTGTTTGATCGCACCAAATGTAGCGATCGGTACACCAAACTGTTTTCTTTCAATAGCGTACCTTGTTGAAATTGAAATTGTTTTTTTGCTTCCGCCCAATGCGGCGATTCCAAGTTTTATCCGTCCGATGTTAAGAATGTTGACCGCGATTTTAAAACCGTTCTCACGTTCACTCAATAAATTCTCAACAGGTACCTTACAATCGTTGAAGAAAATCTGACGGGTAGAGGACCCTTTTATTCCCATCTTCTTTTCCTCTTCATTCATGGTTATGCCACCAAATGCTTTTTCAATGATAAAAGCGCTGAGGTTTTTATCATTGTCGATCTTGGCGAACACAACAAAAATATCTGCAAAGCCCCCATTGGTGATCCACATCTTCTGACCATTGAGGATATAATGCTTGCCATCGGATGTTAAGTTTGCCTTTGTTTTGCCGCTGTTTGCATCTGATCCGGAATCTGGTTCTGTTAAACAATAGGCGGCCTTCCATTCGCCTGTAGCCAGTTTCGGGATATATTTATTTTTTTGCATTTCATTTCCATAATATAAAATCGGAAGGGTACCAATTCCTGTATGGGCGGATAACGCTACGGCTACTGAATGACCAGAGCCAATGACTTCGGCTACCAGCATAGTAGTATTAAAATCCATTCCAAACCCACCGAATTCAGGCGGAATGGACGTTCCCAACAAACCAAGTTCACCGGCTTTGTCGAGGATGGAAGGCATCAGCTTAGAATCTTTCATCGAATCAATTTCGTCCAGCCTGGGCCATACCTCTTTTGCCAGAAAATCCTTGCATTGCTGCTCAATCATTTTCTGTTCTTCATTGAATTCTTCTGGTATGAAAATCTCATGTGCCTGAGTTTCGCGAATTAAAAACTCACCACCTTTTATCGCCTGGGTAATTTCAGATTTTGTAATCATGATCAACTCATATTATGGGTTTCTTAATTCAAAAGTTCGTATACACCGGCTACACCTTGTCCGCCGCCAACACATGCCGTTACAAGTCCATATTTTCTATTTTGTCTCCGGAGTTCGTTAAACATTTGCACAGACAATCGTGCGCCGGAAGAACCCAACGGATGGCCTACTGCAATTGCTCCTCCATTCGGATTTAGTTTGGCAGGATCGATTCCTAGTTCACGAACTACCGCCAGCGATTGTGCTGCGAACGCTTCGTTCAATTCCACGACGTCGATATCGTTAAGACTTTTACCTGCAATTTTCAACGCTTTCGGAACGGCTGCCACAGGTCCAATGCCCATGATGGATGGATCTACACCTGCGGAAGCGTATCCGAGCATTCTTGCGATGGGTTTTAGATTCAATTGGTTCACCATCTTCTCAGACATGACCATTACGAATGCAGCACCGTCTGAAGTTTGAGAGGAGTTACCTGCCGTTACAGAGCCGCCTATGGCAAAAACGGGTTTTAATTTAGCCAGCGCTTCGCGTGTTGTATCGGCACGAACACCCTCATCGGTGTCTACAACAAATTCGCGTGTCTTCTTTTTGTTATCATCTACATAAACTTCCTTTACCTGGATGGGAACAATTTCATTTTTGAATTTTCCTTCCTTGATGGCTGCGGCTGCTTTTCGATGCGATTCAAAAGCAAAATTATCCTGATCTTCTCTTGATACATTGTATTTCTTCGCCACCGCTTCTGCAGTTAAGCCCATGCTCGTGTAATAGCTCGGGTGGTCTTTCGCAATGGTATAATTCAATGCTGTTCTCCATCCCATCACAGGAACAAGTGACATGGATTCTGTTCCGCCTGCAATAATCACATCGGCTTGACCGGCATGAATTCTTGCACACGCAATGTGAATGGCTTCAATGCCTGAGCCACAATAGCGATTGATTACCATGCCTGGAACATCAATGCCCAGCGCGAGAAGAGAAATCATGCGCCCCATCTGCATTCCCTGTTCTGCTTCCTGCACGGCATTTCCGACGATAAGGTCATCGACCATTTTATTTTCTACACCTGGTACGGCTTGTACAAGATGTTTGATGACATCAGCAGCTAAATCGTCGGGACGTACAAAGCGGAAGCCCCCTTTTTTTGCTTTACCAACTGCTGTTCTATATCCTGCAACTATGTAGGCGTTCATCTTTTTGAAATTTTAGTTTTAGTTTCTTAACGGTTTTCCACCGGTTAAAATGGCCTGAATGCGTTCAAGTGTTTTCTTTTCACCCGTAAGGGAAACGAAGGCTTCACGCTCAAGATCGAGAAGATATTGTTCGCTCACTTCCTGAGGAGAGGTAAGGTCACCACCACACATTACGTTAGCAATCCATCGCGCTATTTTCATATCGTGATCACTGATATAATTTCCCGTCCGCATACCATGTATTCCTGCCATGAAGAGGGCCATGCCTGTACGACCCTGGACTTTTATATTTTTCGCTGGTACGGGCATCGTGTATCCGGCTTCAGCTAGTTCTATGGCTGCCGATTTTGCATCAAGAATCTGACGATCTTTATTTATTGAAATTCTATCCAGGCCTCTCAATATCCCGACCTCTCTTGCTTCTTCGGCGGAAAGTGCAACTTTAGCTGTTGCTATATTCATAAATGCATTTTGCAACGCATTTAGTTCAACATCGCCTGGTTGTAGAGAATCACTCACGCGTTTCGCCAATTCTTTAGTACCTCCGCCACCAGGAATTAACCCTACGCCTACTTCAACAAGCCCGATATAAGTTTCCGCTGCAGCTTGTGCAACATCCGCATGAAGTGTCATTTCACAACCGCCACCTAATGTTCTGCCGTGTGGACAAACCACAACGGGAACAGATGAATATCGAATGCGCATAACCGAGTTTTGAAACTGACGCACCATAAAATCGATCTCATCATATTCCTGTTCGATGGCAAACATGAAGACCAAGCCAAGATTCGCACCAAGTGAAAAATCTGCACCCTGGTGACCAATCACCAAACCACGAAAATCTTTTTCCGCGATATCAATGGCCTTGTTCAATCCTTCAATCACCGAAGTTCCCAATGTGTAACTTTTGCTATGCCACCCGAAGTTGACAATGCCATCGCCAAGGTCTATTACTTTTGATTCAGCATTTTTCCAAACCACCTTGTCGCTTAAATTTTCCAGAATGATAAATGCTTCTTTGCCCGGAATGGATTTGTATGATTTTGTTGGAATGTCGTAATACTTCCTTTGCCCGGCTTCAACTTTGTAAAACGTTTTATTGCCTGCTGCAACCATATCATAGACCCACTGGTTTGGCTTGTATCCCGCCGCCTCCATGAGCGGAAGAGAATTCTCAACACCAACAGCATCCCATGTTTCAAAAGGTCCAAGTTCCCACGCGAAGCCTGCACAAACTGCATCATCGATTTTATAAAGCTCGTCGGCAATTTCTGGTATACGATTCGAAGCGTATCGAAATAATCCAAAGAAAGAATCGCGGTAAAATTCGCCGGCTTTATCTTTACCAGCCAATAAGATTTTAAATCGCTCTTTTAAATTTTCAACCGTCTTCGTCGTTTCTAGTGTGCCAAATTTCGTCTTCGCTTTGGGCTTATACTCCAGGGTCTTCAAATCAAGGGTAAGAATTTCCGTTTCCCCTTTCGCATTTTTTGTTTTTTTATAAAAGCCCTGACCTGTTTTATCACCTAACCATTTATTTTCCTCCAGTTTTAAAACGACCTCTGGTAATTTGAAATATTCTTTTGACTCGTCGTTTGTTAATCCTTTGTGAAGATTACCCGAGACTTTGATTAAAGTATCTAAACCAACCACATCGGAAGTTCTGAATGTTGCCGACTTTGGACGACCAATAACCGGACCTGTAAGTTTATCTACTTCATCGATATTCAGATCTAACTTATTCATTGTGTCAACCACTTTCATGATCGCGAATACACCAACACGATTGGCAATGAAGGCTGGGGTGTCTTTACATAAGACGGTTGTTTTTCCTAGATACAAGTCACCATAGTGCATTAAAAATTTTACAACTTCGGGCTCTGTATTCGACGTAGGAATGATTTCAAGAAGTTTCAGATAACGCGGTGGATTAAAGAAGTGTGTACCACAAAAGTGTTTGTGAAAATCTTCGCTTCTTCCTTCGGCCATTAAGTGAATGGGTATTCCGGAGGTGTTGGAAGTTATTAAAGTACCCGGCTTGCGAAATTTCTCGACTTGCTCATACACTTTCTTTTTTATCTCGAGGTTTTCGACTACCACTTCAATCACCCAGTCAACATTTTTTATTGTTGGCATGTCGTCATCGAAATTTCCAAGCGTAATCCGACCGATAAAATTTTTGCTGTAAAGTGGTCCGGGATTGGACTTAACAGAACGATCGAAGGAAGATTTTACAATACGATTCTTAACCGCTATGTGTTCAAGTGAAAGCCCTCTGGCTTTTTCTTCCTCATTGAGCTCTTTGGGTGAAATGTCGAGTAGTACTACCTGGCACCCTATATTGGCAAAGTGACAAGCAATGGCGGAGCCCATTACACCTGAGCCTAGCACGGCAACTTTTTGAATGGATCTTTTCATGTTTTAACAAAAATCAAAACTGGCTATTTACCAGTTTCAGGTTCTTTATCGTACAATGTATTTTGTTCAATTAACTGATTAATGTTTTCGAGTACATCAAAAAACACCTTTAGCTTTTCCATGGAAAGTCGTTCACGTACCCGTTCATTAAATCGCAAAACAGTTTCCCTGGCTTTTTCTTTTTTCTTTTTTCCTTCGTCGGTTAAAAGAATTCGTACGGATCGCTTATCCGTTTTATCAGCCTGGCGATAGATAAGCGCTTTCTCTTCCATCGACTTTAAAAGGCGGGTAAGGCTTCGTGCTTCTAAACCCATCAGGGGTGCAATCTTGGTAGCCGGGGTACCTTCTTCAGAGTTAATGTTAAGCAATACAAAACCCATTGACATGGTAGCATCATATTGCAACGCCTGTTGATTGTACATGCGTGCTATAGCATGCCAGGTGCTCTTAATGTGATGATCTACTGTTTCTTCTCTGCGCATAGGTTTCGTCGGGAAACGAAGATATGAAATTTTTGTTATGCATGCAGAGTATTTTAAGAATTTTTAATTTTTGAGGCCCCGCTTATGGGACTAAAATTGTGGTTGTTCCTGGCCGCTAAAGTCACCGCGCAAGGATCGGAAACGCTTCCTGGCTTCAGCTGCAAACACACTTCCTGGAAAGGTTGTTAAAAAATTACGATAGGTTTCCATCGCCTTTTCCTTGTCGTTTAGATGTCGCTCATAAATTTCAGCCTGGAGAAACAATGCATCATCCGCCAGAATATCCTGTGCATATTCCGTTTGAATTTTCTGTAGCAATAACAGACTCTCCTCAAATGTGCCCTGCTCGAGACGTATATTCGCTTCAAGCCAATAAACATCATCCAAAATGGTTTGATTTGTTATGGCAAAAGTTGTGTCCCTGTTATTTAATTTTTTTGAGATTTCTCCCTTTTTCAAAGCGGTGATCCGGGTCAAGGCTTGTTCGGTTTTATGCTGAAACAACAACATTTCAATTGCAGCATACTCTTTCAGGGCTTCGCCCGCAGAATCAAACGCAATATTTTCTTTGATGCGCATGCTTAAATCAAGTGCATCGTTTGCTATTTCGCGTGTGGTAGCTTCTTTTAAAATATCCAGGTGTTCTTGCGCCAGACGAAAATCACCTTTGTAGTAAGATAGTTTGGCGTTTTTTAACTTTGCTTCATAACCCAGCGGATTTTCCTTTTGAATTTTTTCCACCTGTGAGTACAGTAATGTTGATTCCCATGTCTCGCCTTTCAGGAGATAGATATCACCCAAATCCAGTTTTGCTTTTGATTTCAGGTATTGTGTTGCCCTTGGGTTTTCAATAAGTGATGCCAAAATGTTAACAGCAGAATCCGGTTGATCGAGATAAGTTGCAAACAATAACGCCTGACTACGCGATGCCTCCAAAGCATTTATGTTATTTGGAAATTGTTGAATAAATCTTGTGTATTCTTCGATCAGCGATTGCACTGTGTCGCGGTTAACCGGATAGCTGCTTTTTACCTGGGCTTCACGCGTGCGCAGTAATCCGAGTCCGGCCATAAACCGGTTTTGCGAATCAGGAAATGTACGGATCACATAGCGGTAAATTTTTGCTGCGTTTGCATAATCTTCATTGTCGAGTGCAACACGGGCAACCTCCATGCACTTTTCTCCTTCCTGATTATAACGCTTGTCGTAAGCTCTTGCCTGGATAAAAGATGCATAAAAGTTTTTTTGCTGCAGTGTAACCCAGATCAAGAGATCAGAATAAACTTCTACGTCTGGTGACTCTTGTACTTTTTCATACAACAATTTTTCAAGACTCTCCAGCTCATCTGGCTTTGTAAGGAGTGCTTGCATTACATTTTTTACATACTGTATGTTTGCTGAATTCTGCGTGACATAAGTCAAATATTCCTGCACCATTTTTTGCTGGTTACCCTGAATGCGATATAGCATGGCAAGGTCGAGACAAAATAGAAATGGATTATTCAGTGCATTGCGACTTTCATTCAACGCGAGTACACCATACTCAGAAAGCGAACGCGATGAAAAATATTCAGCCATCATCTTGATGCGATGTACACTGGTTTTGTTTTGGTCAATCTGTTCTTTGAAATATTTATCTGCGCGGTTTAGATCTCCGCTTTTTATAAAAACAAATCCATAGTCGAGACGATACAGGATGTTATCCGGTTCGCGTTTTTGATTTTTTTTAATGTAACTGTGAGCCTCCTCATAATTCCCCAGGTCAAGCATGACGTTAAGGTAAGCATTATAAATGAGTCTGTTATTTTTTTCATTTTTTGAAAGATCACGAAATATTCCTATCGCCTTTGCCTTTTCGCCTTTAAGAACATATTCATTTGCCAATTGAATTTCAGATTCGTTTTGAGCAAAAGAAAAAGTGTGGAAAAACATGATCAGAAAAGTTGTCCATACTTTAAGGGCATTATAGGTATTATTATATATATATATATTATAGTTATAGTTAGTCATGTGGATTTGTGCATTACTTTATGTCCGGATGTTGTGTAGATGGTATGTGGATTAAAAGTTATAGATAAGATTCTTAAAGACAAAGCGTTATCAGGTTGTCAACAATGTTTTTCCGAGTGGATAGCTTTCTTGTTGATAAGCATGAATGTTAATGACTGTTGGTTACTTGGAATCCATTAACAATTAAAATGCGAATCTTTAAATTATTAAAAAGAGATGCCTGGAAAATTCTGTTTCTCATGGTTATGCACATGTTGTTAGAATGTTATCAACAAGGGACCAACCTCCCAGTTTGCCTTTAGTGTGATGATAGTAATCCCTTTTTCATTTTTATAATATGTTATTTTTTCGGGCTCAGTCCGGGTAAAGAAGTTTCCGGGTGACCATTCGGAATCTTTGTTCGAGTCGGTGATGACACGAATTTGATAGTCGCCGGGCGGTAGATTTTCAAAGCTCACCATTTTAGTGTTTGTGGTATCTTTTTGTATGATGGAAAAGTTTTTGTCCAATACCTCGGTTATCCAGTGACTTTCGGTGGTGTTGAGTTCTACGTGAAGGATGCCGGTGTCTTCCTGTCTTATAGGAGAAAGAGATTGTTGTATCATCGCAGAAGAATCCATTTCTACACTAATGAAAGATGATTTTCCGAAATAGAGGGTTAGGTTTTGTTTTTCTGGTTTGGAACGGCCGTTTATATCTTCTTCGGGTGTAGCGGAAGGGATAAATAAATTTTTTTCGAATAATTTTTTTATTGATACGGATTTGTTGTGTGGTTGCCAGGTGAGGTCTTCTGGAGAAAAGTTTATTCTGGTTAGGGAATCGACTTGCAGATATATGCTATCGAAATCAACCGTGGCGATAGGCTTATTGTAAAATAATTTTCCGGTAAGGAGACCCGTGTTTTGAAAGATTTTAAAGTTTTCGTGGCGCAATTCAAACGGTTCAGGTGAATTTTGTCGTTGGTTGAATTTTATGTAGAAGGTAGTATCGATCTTGTTTTCGATACTGTCGGTAGCAGTAAATTGGATTTGTGTGCTATCATTTTTTTGGAGTGTGTTATAGATGCGGATGTTTGCGTTGTCTTCTCCGAAGATGGAACGCACAGAGTCACCTGGTACTTCTATTCTGTAATTATACAAGCCTTTCGTGGTTTTTAGATTAACATAAGTATTGTAGGGTCTGGCACTTGTTAGTTTTAGGTCGCGGGTATCGAGCTTTATTAATGGAATGTCCGAAGTGGTGGTATCAGTTGATAATGCGTATGGTTCTGCTAAGAAGCCGTACTTTTCATTTCTACTATCTACAGTTAGATTTCGATTTTTATCTTCAAAAGCATAGACGACGTATTGACCTGGTTTTAAGTTGTCAATTATGAAAAGGCCTTCATCATCAACTTTTGTTATGTAAGTAGGTTTATGTTTAAAAATATTAAAAGTATCCGATTGATATAGCGCAACGGTAACGTCTTTGAGTGGTTTGTTATTACTGAGCTGGATAGTTGATCCAGCTACAGATAGGGAGTCGATATATGATCCTGTACTAAACGCAAGTTTTAAATTCCTAGCTGGATTTTTTTCGGTTATATCTTGTACAGCTTCTCTAAAGTTTAGAGAATAGGTTGTACTATCTTCGAGTTCATTTTCCAATGTGATATATACCGCTTTTTTCTTGACACTGATTTCATATTTCTTTTGAATATCCGGAGTTACGATGATTTGTTCCTTTGGATTGTTTAAAATGATGTACTCATCGAATTCGAGTTCAATCGACTTCCCTGTAAAGTTTATGGTTTCATGTTTTGGAGATGAACCAATCATTACGGGAGGTATGGTATCCTGGGGTCCACCGGTTGGGGATGTTTGTCGTGCGCAGGCCAGCGCAAATAATGGGACAATGATCCAGTGGAGATATTTATTAAGATTCATGTTTTAAGACGTATATTAAACTTGAGTATTCCCCTGTTGTTCGTGCTTTTAAGTTGGAGTAGAACCCAAGGCAAACGGACTTTATCATCGTAAACAAATTCGGGGATTTACTTTGCCTGTACTGTTCACTCATGAGGCTGATATAAAATGCATCGAGTTTCATCGGTATTTTTTTTACAAGCTTCATGTTGTGTTTCTCAAAGAGTGCTTTAATATTTTCTGTATTGAAATGCCATAAGTGTCGGGGCGTGTCATATCCTGCCCAGTACTGCTGAAAGTAATTTGCATCCCAACTTTTATGATTTGGTACAGCAATAAACATGGTGCCATTTTTTTTTAAAAGAGTAACGAGCCGCGAAATTGTTTCATCCAAGTCATGAACATGTTCCAGAACATGCCAGAGTGTGATTGTGGAAACCTGGAGATCGATTTCATTCAGGGCGGCAAATATCTTTTGCTCGGCCTTTTGCTCGGCGATTGCCCGGGCCTGTATTGAAGGTTCCACCCCTGTAACTTGCCAACCAGTTGATTTACAATAATTTACAAACTCGCCTGTTCCACAACCATAGTCCAAGAGTGTTTTTTCTTGCTGATATGTGGCTATTAGTCTTTCTTTTTTCTTCAGTGTAAAGTTTCTCGCCTTTAGGTATATCCATCCGATGAGATTCTGTGCACTGTCGTTGTGGGAGATGTACTTGTCACTCTGATAATACTTCCCAATTGCTTCTTTGGCCGGAGCAGGTGAAGTGATAAGCAGTTGGCAATTCTGACAACCTTTGATAGTAAAGGTTTCCTGTGAAACGGTAAAATCCTGTGCGCTGATTGCCAGGTTGAAACGCTCGTCACCACAAATCGGACACTTTTTTATATCTGTCATTTGCCCATATAAATCGTTAGAACAGAAACATCAGCCGGGGAGACTCCGCTTATCCGTGTCGCCTGACCGAGGGTCTCGGGTCTGGTTTTTTTCAATTTTTCTCTTGCCTCGTGGGAGAGCGCTTTCACGCGATCATAATCAAAGTCTGGTTTAATAATATAAGTATCAAGCGATCCGATCTTCTCTGCCAGCTTCTGTTCTCTTTCTATGTAACTCTCATATTTTAAATGAATCTCGGCTTGCTCCTGCTCTTCTGCGGAGTATGTAGATATTGTCGTGTTTATGGACGGATGAAGTTTCTTCATTTCGGTTATTCCGATCTCAGGACGTTTCATCAAATTTATTACGTTAGTTTTTTCCCGTATCGGAGATGTGCTCAATAACTCCAGCTCGTGGTTTAAATCTTCCGGGCCAAGTTTCATTTTTTTCAACGCTTGCAGAAGGTTTTCGACGTTTTGTTTCTTTTTATTTACAGCGTCCAGACGGTGTTCGTCTGCAAGGCCAAGTTTGTAACCGATTTCTGTAAGTCTCAGATCAGCATTGTCTTGTCTTAGGAGAATTCTGTATTCAGCCCGGGAGGTAAACATCCTGTATGGCTCGGTGGTGCCTTTGTTTACGAGGTCGTCTATTAGTACACCGATATAGGCTTCGGATCGTTTTAGTATCAATGGTTCGTAGTCACAGGCTTTATGATGGGCATTTATGCCTGCCATTAATCCTTGGCATGCGGCTTCTTCGTAACCTGTGGTGCCGTTGATCTGTCCTGCGAAGAAAAGGTTTTCAATTTGGTGCGTTTCTAGGCTAAGTTTTAGCTGTGTTGGCGGGAAGAAATCGTACTCAATGGCATAACCGGGCCTGAACATTTTGGCCTTTTCAAATCCTGGTATTTTAGTAAGGGCAGCGTATTGAACATCTTCGGGTAGTGATGTTGAAAAGCCATTGACATAGATTTCAACTGTGTTCCATCCTTCTGGTTCTACAAAGATCTGGTGCCGGTCACGTTCAGCAAACCGGTTTATTTTATCTTCGATTGAGGGGCAGTATCTTGGCCCGAGTCCTTTTATTCTTCCCTGGAACATCGGTGATTTTTCGAAACCCTTTTTTAGTTCGCTATGAACTTCTTCATTGGTATAAGTTATCCAGCAGCTTGCCTGTGTTGATAGGGGCTTTGTATTGCTAAATGAAAACTTCCCAGGATTTTCATCTCCTGGCTGTTCCTCCATCAAGCTATAATTCAATGATCTACCGTCTATTCTCGGAGGGGTTCCTGTTTTCATTCGACCTGATTCGAAGCCCAAGGCTATTAGCTGTTCTGTCAGGCCTGTGGCCGATCTTTCTGCAGCTCTTCCCCCACCAAAGCTTTTTTCACCGATGTGAATCTTGCCATTTAGGAAGGTACCATTCGTTAACACGACTGACTTTCCTTTGATTTCGATTCCTAAAGCTGTCTTTACGCCGTAGGCCCTATTGTCTTTAATCAATAGCTCGCTTACCATTTCTTGCCAGAAGTCAATATTTTTGGTGCGTTCTAAAGCCAGACGCCATTCTTCACTAAAGCGCATTCGGTCATTCTGTGTGCGAGGGCTCCACATCGCTGGCCCTTTTGATCTATTTAGCATCCGAAACTGAATCATCGATTTATCGGAGATTATCCCTGATAAACCGCCTAATGCATCAATTTCCCGAACGATTTGTCCTTTCGCCACGCCGCCCATAGCGGGGTTGCACGACATTTGGGCGATCGTGTTCATGTTCATTGTAACCAGCAGTACACTGGATCCCATTGTTGCTGCTGCGTGAGCTGCTTCACAACCTGCGTGCCCAGCGCCCACCACGATAACATCATAATTTTTAAACATATGGTCTGAAAGCTATAATCTTTTAAAAAGTTTCCGATTTTCGAGAAAGTTGCGCACAATTTTTATCCACATTTCCACATTGTTTCACGTGGAACGTCAGTAACATTCATCAGACGAACGTTTCACGTGGAACAGTCGGCAAAGATAGACACGCTTCTTCCTTTTTACGCATGAGAGCCTTGTTTCGCTCGCCTTTGTCAGAATAACCAATGAGATGCAGAACGCCATGAATTATGACCCTGTGAAGTTCTTCCTGAAAGGGTCTGTTGAACTTCAAAGCATTTTCGTAAACTCTGTCGATACTAATGAATATGTCGCCTTCTATGAAGTCATCGATTTCGCTGTGGTCAAAGGTGACGACGTCAGTGTATGTTGTGTGGTTTAAATACTGGATATTGATAGATCTTAGGTATTCGTCAGAACAAAAAACATAGTTGAGGCGGGAAAGGATTTTGTTCTCGTTACTAATAACGCCCTTTATCCAGGTGGAAGTTTTTCGAGATTGAGGAAGCTTGAATTTGATGCCTTCTGAGAAGAAATGGATTGAAGTGGACATTAGGCGTTCATGTAAAAACTCAATTCCACAACACGGCCATCTTCCTTGAATTCGACTTGATCAGAAAGATGTTTCATTAAAAATATTCCCCTTCCGCCGATTTTCTGAAGATTTGCTGGCTCTGTAGGATCTGGAAGATCCTGGTAATCGAACCCGTGGCCTTCGTCTTTTACAATAAACTTGATCAGGCTATCTTTTAGGGAAAGGCTTAGGAAGACGTTTTTCGTCTTATCACCGGAATTCCCATGCTTAATGGCATTGTTTACGGCCTCAGTCACCGCGATCATAATATTCCCATAGATGTCATCATCTAGCTGAAATTTTTCTTTCGCATTATCGATAAAACTTTCAATCATACGGATGTTTTCAATGATCGAAGGAACCTGGATACTAATTGTGTTCATTGGGCAGTCTGCAATGTTTATTGGTTTCCCATTCGTTTAAAATACTCATTAACTTCCTTCTTATAATAAGGATAGAGTTTTGGCGGAACGGTTTTTAGCAATTCTACTTCTTTTTCTTTTAGCCGCAAATATTCTTCGAATGCCGCCGGAATTTCTTTGTCGTATTCCTTCGCAGTCTCTCCTTTTCTTTCTTCATCAAGGTCTTGTTCTCGCATTGATTTCTCTGATTCAAGAAGCCTTGTTAAAATATCCTCCTGCCTTTTGATCAACTGATCAGTTAATTGTTTGTTTACCAAATCCATTTCTGTCTGCTCCATTTTGCCAGGTATATTACCCGGCAGCTTCCCGTCTTTCATTTTATTCTCCATTTCCTGAAGGGCTTTCCGAATGCGTTCCTGTTCTGCTGCCATTTCAGCAAGTTCCTCAGAAAGTGGGCGACCAGATTTACCACTGTTCTTCAATTGCTCGATTTTTTGGTTTAGCCGCTGTTGCATTTGACTAAGACTAGGCTTATTCTTTCCCTTGTTCGATGGCTTGGCGTTGGCCATCATCTGCATCATCATTTCAAAATGATTGTCAAGCATAAGGGCAAGATTATTAATGGATGCCATGCTGGCTTGCATTTCGGTGGAGGCTTGAGGCTTCCGTCTTTCTTTATTTGACTCAATTACACGATCAAGGTGATTATTAAGTTCAGAAACTTCTTTTGTAACAATGGATCCCATAAACGGATCTCGTTTTCCTAGAGCCAACAAGCTGTCTTCCAGAACTTTAGCGTCGTCTTTTAGCTTGATCTGATTTTGAGCAATCACATTAAACCGGGGATCATTTGGGGTTAATTCACCAAACTGTTTCATCAAACCTTCCTGATCGTAGGATAACTTTACCAAGCCGTGAATAATCTGTCGCAAACTCTCCAGGTTCTCCATTTCCATTTCCATCTCCATCGAAGATTGTGACTGCTGCATTTGATCTTTCATTTGCTGCATTTTTTGAAGAGAATTATTTTGTGGAGATTTCGACTTCGCGGGTTCATTATTTTCTAATAATTCCTTACTCATTTCTTGTTCCTGGAGGATTTCATCCATGCTTTCCTTTAGTTCGGAGTTTTCATTCTTGTGCAATTCTTCACCTAATTTCTCTAATTCATCAAGTGCTTTGTCGTTGTCTTTTTGTTCTTCAATCAATTTCTCCTGTTCCCTCGCGAGTGATTCACTTTGTTTTTTCGACGCTGCTTCTTTTTCTTCTTTATTTTCTTTCGTCCGCCTATTATTTTGTTGTTCCAGGGATTCGGTTTTTTCGAGCAGTGATTTCTGTTTCTGAATCTGATCGTCAAGATTTTTTATGGCCTGATCCATTTTATAGTCGTACTGCAATTCCTTAAACAACTGGAGCGCGCGCTCTAATTCCTTTTCTAAATTCTGTGTGTTCTGATTTAATTTGTTCATCAATTTTGTCAAATCATTCACATCAGTATTTTCTTTAAGTAATCGCTGGAGCTCTTCAAAAAGTTTTTTTGTTTCGTCATCCAATAGTTCGTCCATTAGCTTTTGAATCTGTACAGCCTTTTCACGAATTCGTTCGTTTTGTTCCGTAAAAGCTTCCTTCTTTTCTTCGAGCAGTTTATTCTCCTCTCTTAATTTTTCGATCTCTTTAGCAAGGGTATTTTTTTGTTGAATAATATCTTCCAGCATTTTTTTATCCTGCCAGTTAAGGTTCTGTTTTCCTTTTAATTTTTGGTTGGCATTTTCAATCTGGTCCTGTAATTTTTGTGCCTTTCCAACGCTTTGATCAATTTGTTTTTCGGTTTGATTTTGGGAGCGTTTAATTTCAGCAACGAGACTTTCAGCAGAGGGAACTAAGAAATTATATACACTTGTCTTGCTTGATTTTTTTCCATTGATCCCATCATTATCCCAGACCTGGAGATAATATTCCAACGTTGTGTTAGGCCGAAGCTGCAATGAATCCAATGACCAGTTATAGTAAAAACTTTGTTGAAGTTGGTTCTTTACAATTGGTATAGGAATCGTTTTGGATAGAACGACTTTCTGTCGTTGATCTTTAATATTATAATGTAATGCTAAATGACTAAGACCATAGTCGTCGCCAACGATTCCACCGAGCATTACCCTTTTGTATAGGATAGAGTCTTCCAGGTTCGTGACTGAAACGGTTGGGTATTGATCCTTGATTACGTCGATACTGTATTGAATTTTGTCCTTGTTGATGCTGTTTTCATTTTGAAGCCACACGCGATACTGATCTGTGTTTCTGATTTGCTTTTTAAACATAAACGTTTGATCATTAACCATTTGGAACGAATGCTGGCTGCTATCAGTCTGAAATTGAATGCTAGCGCGATCCGCATAAGTAGTGGAAAGCTTCCAGGTGACTATCGTCCCTTCGGGTATTTCCAGATTTCCAGCATTGATCAACTCTTCATTTTCTCGCTGAACATAACGCGGATATGACAAAGCAATTTTAAACTGGGTTAACTCTGGCCTATTATGTAGTGCGATCTCGTAAGGGTCTGAAAAGAAACCAGCTGCTTCGAGCTGAAAGGTTACCGGTCCCTGAAGATTGTCGAATGTATATTCAAAGTTTCCGTCTCCTTTTGTTTCTATTTTGAAGCGCTGATTGTCTGTAGTCAGATAAACATCCTGCGGTAAAGCAGATCCTGTTATTTTAACATGAAGCGTAAAGTCTTCATTGTAGTAAGCATCAAGAGAATTATTTTCTACGATGAAGTTAAAAGGAGCCTTCGGAGAATATGCTTTATTAAAGTTGACAAGCCGAACAGTACTTTGTGTAATGATGCTTCCATTAATCAGTAAAATAAGAATGATCAGTAAAAGCGGAACGAGCAGAAATTTTAAATACTTTTTGTTTCCCTTCAGATCTATGATTCCCTCAAAGGACACGGGTTCAAATTCAATGGCCTTCTGATGCAGACTTGCATATGCAAGTGAATCATTTTTTAAAGCACTAAGTTGAATAAAATTCAGCAGGCGGTCTTTCACGGTTGGCATCTGGCGGCCAATAATCGTTGCACTTTCTTCCTCATTCAATCCTCTGTTGATAAACCACCATTGCAATGGTTCACGAAGAAATTTATAGATGCAATAAAATGCAACCACAAAAAAAGTGGCGAAAATGAGCAGCCGCATCCAGGTATCCAGCCACAGGTTGTGTTCTATTACGGCGGCAAGCAAAAAGTATCCGAGAAGGATAGATAAGGAAAGGATTAATCCCCGGACAAAGATGTTCAGGTAATACTTTTTTTTGAAAGACTTAATTTTTTCCTGAACGCGTTCGACCCCTGATCCCATAATCAATTAGTTCTTTAATCTTAGAAACGCAACAAACACCTGGGAAGTTAAGGAAAGAAAGATTAGTCGTAAAGTTTTTTACTGTGAAAACCCGCGTAAAGATTGTGACTGTCAGTCGGTCGGGAAATCGGAAGGTTTGTATGGATTCTCCCAGGCAAATTCCTTCTCGAAATATTCAATCACATGCATTTTCAAAAGCTTTTCCTGTTCTAACAAATCGAAGTGAGGGAGCTTTTTCACCACGCGCCAATGCGGCCAGCCATCTTTGTCTAGGCCTTCCAACTCATAATAGCCACAAAGGCTTAACGTTTTGCAAATGCCGATGTGTATCAAATCCTGTTTTTCTTCTTTGCTGAATACCCGGTTTCCTTTACCAAGTTCCTGTACGCCGATTAAAAAAAGGACACCATTGAGGTCCTTTGGTTTTTTGCCGATGGTATTTTCAAGATCGGCGAGCAGCGCGGCCCACGTACGATCCAATTCTAGGTCTCGTTTAAACATGTTGTAATTCCTCCCAATACTCGAAGGCCCTGCGAAGATGCGGAATAACGATGGTACCGCCAATTAGGGTAGCGACGCCCATGGCTTCATGGACCTCTTCCGTTGAAAAGCCGACCTCCTTACATTTTCCCAAATGATATTTAACACAGTCGTCACATCGTAACACCAGCGAACAAGTAAGACCAATTAGTTCTTTCGACTTAACATCGAGGTGGCCGGGCGCATAAGCATTTGTATCCAGGTTAAAAATCCTTTTTATGATGAGGCTATCAGAAACGCTGATTTTCTCATTCATTTTGGACCTATACGTATCAAAATCCTCGACTAATCCCATATTGTATCAATCCGTTTTAAGTTCAAAATGTTCCACGCATACGATCAACTTTGCAAATCGTGGAACATATTTTAAATTTAACTACAAGTTGTCTGCAAATATATCGTTAATGCAAAAGGTATCATTCGAAACGATCTTTAATGATTTTGTTTCTCTTTTCTACCCACGCTATTGCCTGGGGTGTTCCGGGTCACTTGTAAAAGGTGAGGATGTAATCTGTTCGCGATGCATGCTTGAAATGCCGCAAACAAATTATCATCTGGAACAGGTAAATCCACTTCAGCAACGTTTTCTCGGCCGGCTGGATGTTCAATTGATATCCGCGCTTTTCAGGTTTAGCAAAAACGGCGTGATCCAACATCTACTTCATGAGCTAAAATATAAGCGTCATCCGGAAATCGGAATCATGCTTGGAAATCTGTACGGACATAAACTTAAAGATTGCACCCGCTCCTTGGATCTTATCGTTCCGGTTCCGCTTCATCCGTCCCGTTATAGAAAACGAGGCTATAACCAAAGTGCCATGTTTGCCAAGGGATTGTCGGACACACTCAACATTCCGTATTCCGACCATATTCTGAAGAGAAGTACCAATACGCTTACACAAACGAAAAAAACAAAATTGAGACGGTGGGAAAATGTAAGCTCGGTTTTTCAGCTCGCCGATGAGCAGCAGATAAAAAATAAAAATCTATTATTGGTTGATGATGTAATTACGACAGGAGCAACGCTGGAGGCATGTGGCACGGTTTTACTCGGCCACGGATGTAAGTCGTTAAGTATAGTTTGTATTGCTGAAGCGTGATGCGATCTAAAACAAAGAACCCCGACAAGCGGGGTTCTTAATATTTTTCCGGAGTTAGACTTAGTAATTAGAACCGGCGCGTATCATCGCACAGCGGAAGCCAATTGTAGCCGTTGCAGAATCATAGTCAAGGAACCTTCTTGTTCCGGGAGACATCCAGTAAGCAACATCTTTCCAGCTACCACCTTTGTACACTCGGGCGCGATCGGTAATCAAGGAAGTAAAGGCTTCCGGATTTTGTTCAAAATCGCTATTGTAACCTGAAGACGGATCAAGGAAACCATCTCTGCGGATAGGGTTCAAATCATCAAAATCCTGGTACGATGTCGGACGATAGGTATCCTGCACCCACTCACTTACGTTACCCGCCATGTTATAAAGGCCGTAATCATTTGGTGGATACTCATAGATATATGAAGTGATGAGTGCTCCGTCGTTTAATCTACCCGCTATACCTGCGTAGTCGCCACGACCACGCTTAAAGTTTGCCAGCATGAAACCCATTTGTTTTCCATAAGGATTACGAACGGCGTGACCATCCCAAGGGTAAATACGTTGGTGCGTTTGCATTTCTTCCAGCCACTGTGTACCGATGAGGGCTTGTGCCGCATACTCCCACTCTGCTTCAGTTGGCAGGCGATAAGCAGGAACAACAATACCAGATTCCAGCGGAATACGGCCATCGCTTTCGGCATATTCTTCACCGGCATTTTCTGCCAGCTTAACGTTTACTGCACGGGTTCTCCAGATTGAATAGGCACTTGCCTGACTCCAGCTCACACCCACAACCGGGAAGTAGCGAAAGCCTGGATACCTTAAATAATGATCAACGTAAGGATCATTGAATGCGAGTTTTCCAACCCAAACCGTTGTATCAGGTAGCGCATTTTGATATGCCTCCTGTGACGAATCTTTTGCAAGGTAATGCAGATACTCCAACCAGTGGATATTTGCAACTTCACTTTCGTCCATATAGAAAGAAGCTACTGAAACAGTTCTTTCAACGTTGTCACGATAAGACATGACATCCTCCTCAAAGGAGCCCATAACAGCCCGGCCGCCTTCAATGAATACCATGTTAGGTGCTTCCGGCTGACCCTCGTAGGGATTCACCATAAATCCACCCTGATCTTCATCATTATAAGCCAAGCCTGTTGCCGAACTTACTTGCCCTGGGTTTTGTGCATTAGGCTTACCTCCCTTGCCGCCAAAAAGTGAACAAGCGGACAGGGCAACTGATCCGCCAACCACATACAAGAGAACCCTGAAAGAATACTTCATTTGATAGTTGAGTTTAATCCGAAATGCTAAGTAAAACGATAATCACATGTTTTCCAAGTAGTCGCAAGGTTATCGATCAATCTGTAGTAAAAGTGAAAGACAAGTTTATGACCCGAAACAAACCCTGGATACGGATAATCTTTTAACGCCTTTCAGGCTTCGCTATTGTATTGAGAAATAAAATCCAGTTTTGGGAAGGACCACTCTGGATGAAATGGCGTTTAAGCGAAAAAAACAACGATAAACAGCGTGGCATAGATTTTCCTTTTATCCTCCCCCAAAGGTGAAATTGTATGCTGACTTTAGATGACTTTCGTGTTATGACATTTGAAAAGAAGTGCGATGTAATTACATTTTATGGTAATTATCTCCTTCAACGCACTTTGGCTGATTGTAAGGTTTTTCTTTATTATGCAGGCGGATTTTATATCGAAGTGTTCTACTCACCCAAACACCAAAAGGTTTTAATGATCAATGCCTTTGATAAGGCCATTGGTCTTGAGCCCTATCTGGATAAGATTTCGTTGGAAGATTTAACGGTTGGACCTGCCATCTGACCAAACAGATCAATCGCGGCGTCTACTGTTTTAATATGCTCTATTACTAACATCGCTTTTCCTGCAGTGTCCTTCAGCTTGCACTGCCTCGGATGCTGTTTAACGAAAGCCAACACCTGTCCAAAAATTGGCGAGGAGAAGTAGCTGTCTTTATTAGAAACAAAGTAGGCCCTGATTTTTTCACCTTTTAAACTGATCTTTTCAAACCCTAGTTTTTCGGCCAGCCACCTGAGCCGTACAGTATTAATTAATTCTTCCACAGCTTCTGGAACCGGACCAAACCGGTCTTTTACCTCTTCTGCAAATCCGGTTAATTGATCTTCCGTTTTTATGTTGTCAAGTCTCGAATACAATTGCAACCGCTCCGTTGTACTTTTAACATAAGTTTCCGGAATAAGGATTTCAAGATCTGTTTCGATAACACAATCCTGGACAAGAAGTTTTGCTTTTTCGGCCAGTTCACTGGCAAATAAATCTTTGAAATCGGTTTCTTTAAGTTCCTGGATGGCATCATCCAATATTTTATGATAGGCATCAAAACCGATGTCGCTGATAAAACCGGTTTGTTCTGCGCCAAGCATATTGCCTGCGCCGCGTATATCGAGATCACGCATCGCGACTTTAAAGCCATCTCCTAATTCAGAGAATTCTTCCAAAGCGGATAAACGTTTCCGAGAATCTGCAGTCAGGAGAGACGCCGGAGGAGTAAGTAAATAACAGAATGCTTTTTTATTGGATCGTCCTACCCGCCCACGCATCTGATGCAGATCAGAAAGACCAAACATATGTGCCTGGTTGATGATGATGGTATTCGCATTTGGAATATCGAGACCAGATTCTATAATGTTTGTAGAAACAAGAACATCATATTCGCCGTCAATAAATTTCACCATTACTTTTTCAAGACGATCACCTTCCATCTGACCATGTGCAATGCCAATCCTTGAATCGGGTACGAGCTTGTAAATCGTGTTTGCCAAAGCTTCAATATCACTCACCCTATTGTGTACAAAGAAAACCTGACCTCCTCTTTTCAATTCGGAACTCACCGCATCCCGAACAATGGCTTCATTGAATGTCTGAAGTTCCGTTGTAACGGGTTGACGATTCGGTGGCGGAGTTGCAATGATGCTGAGATCGCGTGCCCCCATTAAAGAAAAATGTAATGTGCGTGGAATCGGTGTAGCGGTCAATGTCAATACGTCGACGTTCACCTTTAACTCCTTTAACCGGTCCTTAACTTTAACACCGAATTTTTGTTCTTCATCAATAATCAGTAAACCCAACTCTTTAAACTGTACATCCTTGCTGACAATACGGTGGGTTCCAACCAGGATATCTATTTTTCCGTCCTTAACATCCTTGATAATGTTTTTAATTTCCTTGTCGGATTTGAAACGCGACACGTAATCAATCTTCACAGGAAAATTTCCGAGGCGCTCACTAAATGTTCTGTAATGTTGCATCGCAAGAATGGTAGTGGGAACAAGTACAGCAACTTGTTTTCCCTCCGTTGCAGCCTTGAAGGCGGCGCGAATAGCAACTTCCGTTTTGCCAAATCCAACATCACCACACACCAGGCGATCCATCGGATGTGGCTGTTCCATATCTTTTTTTACATCTTCCGTTGCTCTGCCCTGATCCGGCGTGTCTTCATAAATAAAAGACGACTCCAACTCCGCCTGTAGGTATCCATCCTGAGAAAAAGCAAAACCCGGTGCTGATTTTCGTTTGGCGTATAGTTCAATCAGTTCCTTGGCAATGTCTTTAACACGCTTCTTGACCTTGGACTTTTTGTTCTCCCATTCCTGGGTACCGAGTTTGCTGATCAGCGGAGGAGTTCCTTCTTTTCCCGAATATTTTGAGATCTTATGAAGCGAATGAATACTCACATAAAGCAAATCATCATCACGATAGACTAAACGAATGGCCTCCTGTTCGTGACCGTTTACTTCCTTTTTTTCCAGGCCAGCAAATTTGGCAATTCCATAGTCGATGTGGGTTACAAAATCACCGGGCTGTAACGTATGGAGTTCACGAAGTGTGAGCGCCTTCGACTTTGTAAATTTTTCTTTAGCACGATATCGGTGGAACCGCTCAAAAATCTGGTGATCGGTATAACAAACAATTTTAAGATTGGCGTCTACATAACCCTGCCGTAAGGCAAATTCCAACGGCTGAAACTTAAGCGCAACGTTGATCTCATCGAAAATACCATTCAACCGTTCAAGTTGTTTTGGCATTTCCGCTGCTATAAAATTGCTGTATCCCTGCAGTTGATGTTCGTAAAGATCTGTGCTGAGGAGATCGAAGTTTTTGTTGAATGAAGGCTGTGCCGATGATTCAATACTAAAGGTCTTTGCCTCCTGCAGTACACTGCGGCTGCCAAATTCAATGCGTGTAAACTGACCCGTGCGTTCAATAAATTCTGCGCCGGTTGAAAACAATTTTTCAGGTGAACTGATTACCTGCGTTCCGCTTTCCTTTAAAATTTTATCAAATGATTGCGTTGCTTTTTCGAAACTGTTATGAATAATATCTTCCGTAAGCTGAACATCCTTAAACCATAATTTTGTTTCAGCGGAAATAAAATCCAATAACAATTGTCTTTCTTCCTGGACAAGTTTCGTTTGAACATTCGGGATGATGTTCACCTGTTTCAGGCTATCTACCGAAAGTTGTGTACCTGGCTCGAAAGTACGGATGCTGTCAACCTCATCACCAAATAATTCAATCCGATAAGGAAGTTCATAGGCAAATGAAAAAATATCGATGATTCCTCCACGGATGGCAAACTGGCCGGCTTCATAAACGAAATCCGTTTTTTCAAAATCATAGTTATGAAGAAACTCTTCCAGGAAGGGAACATCCAGTTTCGCATGAAGCTTTACTGAAAATGTATTGTTTGCGAGCGAACGTTTTGTAATTACCTTTTCACTCAACGCTTCAGGATATGTCACGATAATATCGGGAGCATTTTTGTTGGCCAGCCGGTTTAATACTTCGGCTCGCATCAAAATGTTTGCATTCTCTATCTCATGATAATCATAAGGGCGCTTGTACGACATCGGAAAAATAAGCACCTCCCGTTCAAGCAGATTCTGTAAATCATTCTGGAAGTAAGCAGCTTCTTCGCGGTCCTGTAAAATAACAATGTAATCTTCGGGTTGAAGCGTGAACAATGAGGCTACCAAAACAGCGTCGAGACTTCCTGAGATATTTTTAAGCCGAACGTTTACCGGACCGGGCGCTTGGAGACCTGCGGCTACGGTTTTGATTAAACCATCCGCTTTATAGATACTTAAAAAATCACTCGCCCTCACGCCTAAATTGGAAAAGCTGCAAATATAACGTCTCGAAAAGGTTCAACAACTAACCGGTTAAAGAATTCCGTTAATTTTGTTAAATGTACTTCTTAACTAATCTTTTTCTCTACATCGCTATCACAGCGTCAGCATTTTTATTAATGGGGTTATTTAAACCCTGGGTAATGCTGTGGTGGGAAGATATTCAAAACCGAAGAAAAGTAATTCGGCTTTATGGCGTTATTGCCCTGTTGGCTTATAGTGTATATTGCATCACAAATTTCTTTAAATGATTAAAAAATTCCTTGCTCTTTTATTGTGCCTTTCGGTCACGCTGGTTTCATGTACGTCGTCTTCAAAAAAGAGCGATGAAGATCAAACAGCCGTGGTTGGGAAAAATGATCTTCCGGCAATGAAACTAACCTTCGTCGATGGAAAAGAAACTTCTGCCAAAAAGCTCGATGGAAAATCTATCCTTATATTGTTTCAGCCAGATTGTGATCATTGTCAACGGGAAGCTCAGGATATTGCCGGGCATCTGGATAGTTTTAATAACTACACACTTTATTTTATTTCCTCTGCACCGTTAGAGCAAATCTCTAAGTTTAGCGTTGATTATGGTCTTCAAGATAGGGCGAATGTTTCATTCGCTCAGACAACTGTCGATGATGTACTGAATACTTTTGGCTCAATTCCGACACCTTCGATTTATATTTACTCATCAGAAAAACAGTTGGTGAAGGCGTTCAACGGCGAGGTATCTATTGCCGAAGTGATCAAGGAACTGTGAGAGTTATTTCAGGCGATCTGCGATGTAAAGCGCTGGTCCGGTTTGTTGAGTTGCTGCTATTAAATATTGATATCCACCATCGTTGAGTTTTAATTTCTTTTTCAGCGCCTCAGCACGTAAGGGATAATTGCGTGTTATGATGTTGACTCTTTTGTCAGAAAAAAATTTCGTCGCATCTTTTGGATTACTTTTCATTGGCGATTTCACCTTGAATATCCTTCCGGGAAAATCATCAATTAACTTCAAACTTGTATACAAATGTGTATGTGGATGAAGTTTCTGCAATCCATACCGGATGCCAACCCCTTTGAAGGCACCAGCTTTTAAGATAGCCGCATTCGGTTCATACAAAAAAGATTCAGCATTGGCGTATTGGATTGACGCAGTTTTTTCATTTACGGCGTAGAATGAAAAAGTTTCTTCTCTTTCCTTTAATTGGTTTATGGCGATGATAACAGGGTCTCCTTCGAAATTTTGTTTCAATAAGAAAAGAAGTTCTTTACACTCGCCATCAATAGCCACAACGTAAATAGCTGCAACCGATGAAAGCTCTTTTATCGCCTGTTGTATATCCAGCAAAGGTGAGGTCTTGATTAAGACGAACGAAGCCATCGACAACAATTGTTTTTGCATGGCCAGAATATCCGGTTCGCAATCTTTTAATAGAAAAACTTTTTTATTTCCGCTTATCCGACGGGAAGGATCGACATAGAAAAGGTCAACCGGAAATTGGATGCCCTTTGTAAATGCTTCTGCTGTCGTGGTCAAATGTTTGATGTTGTTGCGACCACAGGATAAATGGTTATGTGCTGCAATGCAACTTAAGTCTATGTTAGGTTCTACGTGGACAACGGTTTCAAATTGTTTACTAAAGAAATACGTATCTATTCCAAAACCTCCCGTAAGGTCAACAATACATTGTAACGGAATATTATTCGATCGAATAAGGCTATTCTTCAACAGCGCTGCTCTTTCCGACGAAGATTGCTCAAGGTTAATACCTGGCGGATATACAATTCCACGTTGATTGTAAAATGAGGGCAATTTCTGTTTCGCCTTTCTTCGCCCGGCAATTTGTTGTGCTATAAGAATGGATGGGATGCCTAAAATCCGATCATGTTTCAGTACCAGAGACCGATCGTCTTCAGCTTCATGGCTGAAAATGAAATCCTGAATTTCTTTGGAAGCAAGCCTTGAAAGATGGTCTTTGGTCACGATAATTAAACTTATCCGGTTGCTTTCTCTGCGCCGATGGATTTTTTGTAAATAACCATGTTTCGAATATAAACAATGATACCAAATCCTTGCGCAACGAGTAACACTGGATCTGTACCATAGATTGGATGAAACCCGGCGTAAACCAAAACAAGCACCGACGCCCATGTGCTGATTCGCCAAAAACCCAAAGGCAGCAAACTTGTCTTATGTTTTTCTGAATACCACCATTGAAAAACAAATCGAAGATTAAGTGCTAATTGTCCGATAGCTCCCAAAAACATAATCGGGTGCAGCAGATTGTTAAAATGCAATTGAGTGGATATCGTAGCTGAGGTGGAAAGCCATCCCATTATGGTGATGATTGGAAGGATCAACAAAATAAAACGTAAAGCGAAATGTATCGTGACCCAGTAACGCTTTAATTGAAGGTTTCGAATATAGATATAGAAGCTTATCGTTTGCCCCCCGATAATAACCAGATCGCTGCGAAACAGGCCATATAATAAGAAGAGGAAAGAGGCGCCTACGCTGAACAGCCAAAAAATCGTGGGGGATACTACTTTTCCTGCCCTTTCAGATAAATACAATTGAACCAGTAACCGCGCACCAAAGAATCCCTGGCCTAAAAATCCCAGCGCGTAAATCCAATACGAAGTTTCTATACCCGTCATTTTCAACGTAAAGAAACTTAAAATCAAATTGTTTAGTTTAGTTAAACCATATTAACCCTACATGTTTCATCTTTGGGTTGTTTTTTCATCGACGTGAATAATTCGAAAGAAATTTTTGACTTGGTAGTGATCGGTGGCGGTGCCGCAGGATTTTTTGGCGCCATACAAGCTGCGGAAATGAAAGCGGGTCTAAAAATAATTATTCTTGAAAAATCTGGTAAGCTTCTTTCAAAAGTAAAAGTTTCAGGTGGCGGCCGATGTAACGTTACGCATCACTGTTACAATCCTTTCGAACTTGCGCGCCATTACCCCAGGGGCGAACGAAAGTTGAAGGAGGTTTTCAAAGTATTTCAGGCTAAAGACATGGTGCAGTGGCTTGAATCGAAAGGTGTTGATTTGAAAACTGAAGCGGATGGGCGAATGTTTCCGGTGACAGACGATTCACAAACCATCATTGATTGTTTTCTGCGCGTTGCCCTTGATCATAAGATCAAGATTGAGCTCAGCACCCAAGTTACGTCCATTGAAAAAGAATCAGAAAAGTTTTTCCTCCGTTGCGGCAATGGAATGGACATTAAAGGTAAAAAGATTTTAATCGCCGCCGGGGGGAATCCAAATGTGCAGTTTTACTCACCTTTTTCTGCTTTGGGGCACTCGGTAACCGTTCCTATACCCTCTTTGTTCACATTTAACGATCCTTCCAAACAGTTCGCCGATCTAATGGGCGTGGCCGTTAAAGACGCTCAAGTAAAGATTGCTGCTACCAAGTTTAATCAGCGAGGTCCTGTTTTAATTACCCATTGGGGTTTAAGCGGTCCGGCTGTAATAAAACTTTCAGCCTGGGCTGCGGTTCAGCTTCACGCCATGAATTATCAATTTACCGTGTTGATAAATTGGATACCACCTTTAACCGAGGAACAAGTGAAGAAGCAATTGGTGGCTCTGAAAATATTAAAGCCAAAACAAAGAATCCTTGGAAATCCTATTAACGGATTGCCTACACGTCTATGGGACAGGTTATGTTTTCTTTCAGAGATAACGGAAGAAAAAATATGGGGAGAGCTTCCGCAACGAAACATCAACAAGCTGATTGAATTTTTGATCAGGAGTCCTTTCAATATTAAAGGCAAGACAACATTTAAGGAAGAGTTTGTTACCTGTGGTGGAGTTGAAGTAAGTGAACTGAATATTGAAACGATGGAAAGTAAAGTTATACCAGGTGTCTACTTTGCCGGCGAGGTATTGAATATCGATGGCGAAACAGGTGGGTTTAATTTTCAGGCAGCCTGGAGTACAGCCTATCTTGCTGCAAAAGCAATAGGCAATGCGTTGGCTGTTCCGAATCCGTTATAACATTTTCAGCTCCGAATAGTCCGATGCGACAAGCAGATCACTGTTTGCTCCTTCAATCCAGGCAAGATTGGGTTGCTCATGACCGATCGGAAAATTGAAAGCAATCGGAAAGTGGTATCCACGGGTATGGTATCGAATGATGTCCTGAAAAGTTTCTCCGAAGCTAAGTGTAGTTTCTTTGATATCGGTAAAATGACCTGCAATGAGTCCGGCCAGTTTTTCCAGTTTTCCCGCGCGCTTCAACTGAACAACCATGCGATCAACTTTGTATAAATACTCATCAATTTCCTCTACAACCAGAATTTTCCCTGAAGTATCCGGTTCGTGTCTTGTACCAAGAGCATCTACAAGCAAACTAAGATTTCCTCCGATTAATGGTCCGGTTGCTTTGCCGGGTTTATTATTTACATCATGCGATGCAGCAATGTGAGCGTAGTTTCCGAATAAAATGTTTCTTAAACTCTCGATGGATTCCTTTGCATCTTCTTTGTCGAAGAGAATGGGCATCACGCCATGAATACTTTGAATGCCAATGGACGTTAAATTCAGGTGAAGGGCTGTTATGTCACTGAAGCCGACTACCCACTTCGGGTTTTTTTGAAATGCTGTAAAATCAATATCGTCTACAATACGTGTGGTGCCGTAGCCTCCGCGTGCGCTGATGATGGCATTGATCGTCGGATCATTCAACATGTCCTGAATACCTGTTAACCGTTGTTGATCATCACCGGCAAGATACGTGTGTTTATCACTGAACAAATAAGGAGACAATACAACGACCAATCCCCATGATTCAAAAATTTTTCTGGCGGCTTGTATATCCTCAGGATGTATTTTTCTGGCGGTGGCAACAATTCCAATCCGGTCGCCGGGTTTTAAAAATGGAGGTGCAATCATGATTCCAAAATAAATAAAAAAGCCCTTCCGTAATGGAAAGGCTTTAAGCGTATCTTAAAAGAAACTGATTAATTCCCTGTTTTAGGTTGTGCCGGCGGAGTTTGTGCCGCTGGTTTACTACCCGCAGGTGCAGGTGTTACGCCTAATTTTTTCAATACCAGGTCAGAGATGTCGGTATTGGCATCTGCATGAAGGACCACATCCAGGCCTCCTAACGTTTCACTGATAATTAAGTTAAAACCATTTTCTTTCGCTGTATCTTCGATGGCTTTACCCATTTTGTCGTAAACAGGTCGCATCAACGCACTGTGTTTATTTTGAAGATTGGTTTGAGCGTCTTGCTGAAGCTTTTCAATGTTTTCGCGTTGTTGCTGTAGCTCGCGTTCGGTATTTGCCCGAACCGCATCAGGAATTGTATTGTTCTGAACAGCTGCAGTGTAATCGGCAAGCTCTTTTTGGAATCGTTGCACTTTTGCATCGATCTGGTTCTTCAACTGCGTTTCAAGCGATTTTAATTCTGCTTCAATCTGTTTCGCCTCAGGCATCTGACCAAAAATATAATCGACATTAGCATAGCCTATCTTAGTTTGTGCGTGAGTAGCAAAGGTTAGACATCCCAACACAAAAAGTAAAAGAAATTTTTTCATTATGGTATAATTCAATTTAGTTTTTAATCTTATCGTTTGGATCCCCAAGACCTAATTCGTCGAGTACAAAATCTGTATAATCATGCCTTGGGTCAGTGTAAATCATAACCAGTTCGCCTGCTTTATCGAACATGATCGCCAGGTTGTTTTGCTTGCAAACTTTGTCGACAGCATCCCACACTTTATCCTGGATAGGTTTAATGAGCTCTTGTTTCTTTAAAAAGTATAAGCCTTCAAACCCAAACACCTTTTTCTGGTATTCTTTAAGATCGCTTTCCTTTTTATGAATAGCGGTCATTCGTTCCTTGCGCATCTCTTCGGTTAACAGCACCTGCTCCGCCTGATAAGCGCTGTACATGCCTTCGACTTTCTTTGCCATGGTTTGAATTTCTTTTTCCCATGCCTCTGAAAGCTGATTGATTTCATCTTGTGCTTTCTTATAATCCGGCATCTTATTCAGGATATAATCCGTGTCGATGTAACCGAACCTCTGAGCAGAGACAAAATTCAGGCCGAAAATGAGAAAAAATATTGTAATAAAATATACTCTCATATTATCTGATTTGCTGACCGATGGTGAAGTGGAATTGTGATCCACTCACATCTGTTCTTCCCGGGAGCTTGTCGAAACCGTAGGCCCAATTTAACCCAATTAATCCAAATGCAGGCATAAAAATCCGGGCACCAAATCCTGCCGACTTATACATTGTAAACGGATTAAAGTCTTCGTAATTGTCCCAGTTATTTCCGGCCTCAACAAAACCGAATCCATAAATTGTAGCCGCGTTACCTGTTGTGACAGGATACCGTAGCTCGAGACCTAATTTATCGTAAGCCACACCACCCAATTGCGAGGTGCTGTTTCCGGCCTGATAATCTGGGGGTGTTATAGAGTTATTTTCGTAACCGCGTAACCCAATAATTTCTTTACCCAGTACAAAGGAGTTAAATCCACCGGCGAGACCGTCACCGCCCAAAACGAATCTTTCAAAAGGGCCTATGCCTGTTCGTTTTGAGTATGAATTGATAAAACCAAAGTGGGCTTTAGCTTCCAGTACAAGTTTTTTACCTACAAGCGGCACGTAATACTTGGCATCAAACATTGTTTTGTAATACTCCTGCCATTTATTTCTCACTTCGGCCGTTGCATTTTCGTAGTTGATATCATTGAACTGCGAATATGGAGGCGTGAGGGTTATGCTTAATGAAAGCGATGAACCTTGCGATGGATACATCGGGTTATCGATACTGTTTCTTGAAAGCGTTGTGTTCAGGGTTATGGCATATGAAGAACAGTTATTACAGCCGAGGCCATAGTCAATGTTATCAAGCGTGAAGACGCCAAACCCAAGTGAATTGGTAAGCGTGAAATAATTGTCCGGCCACTCCAGCAGACGGCCCAATCCAACGGATACGTTATGCGCTTTCAAGGCTGAACTAAAGTCATCGAACGAGAAATAGTTTCTCGACATACGAGAAATAGAATGCACGTAACTCACGCTTAATGATTGTGGTTTACGCCCACCTAACCAAGGCTCGGTAAATGATACCGAATAACTCTGGAAGCTTCTTCCATTAGCCTGGGCCCGTAATGAGAGCCGCTGGCCATCGCCCACTGGGAGGGGTCGCCACTTGTTAAAATGTGGAATATTACGCAGCGAAAAGTTGTTAAACGTTAATCCAAGCGTTCCTACGAAGCCATAATACCCTCCCCAACCGCCGGAAAGTTCCACTTGGTCATTGGATTGTTCCTCTACCTGCCATTCAATATCAACTGTTCCGTTGGCTTGGTTGGGTACCAGATTCTGGCCGATTTTATCTGCTGCGAAATAGCCCAGCTGTCCTAATTTTTGTTGAGTTCTTATGATGTCAGAACGACGGAATTTCTGGCCTGGAATCGTACTAAGTTCCCGTCGTATTACGTGATCGCTGGTTCGTGTATTACCTGCAATGGTAACTTCATTAATTGTAGCCTGTTCGCCTTCAAAGATGCGCATCTCTACGTCGATCGAATCTCCTTCGACGGCAACTTCGACCGGGTTGATGCGGAAGAATAAATATCCATCATCCATGTAAAGGCCACTGATGTCCATTCCTTTAGGATTGAACTGAAGCTTTTTATCGATTAACTCTTTGTTGTATACATCTCCTTTTGAAATGCCCAATACAGCATCAAGTTGCCGGTCTGTGTAAACATAGTTTCCTTTCCAGGCAATGTTTCTAAAGTAATACTTTGGCCCTTCGTATACCTTAAGATCAATATTGATTGTGGTATTGTTATAAGCGTATACGGTGTCGTGGACGATTTCCGCATCGCGATAACCTTTTGAGTTCATGAATTCGATTACCATTTTCTTATCGTCTTCGTAATCGGATTGAATGAATTTGGAGCTCGTAAACAGATTTAGCTTTACATTATCATTCAGGAACTCCTTGAATTCTTTTTTGGTAACGGTATGGGAGGAATCAAAAAACCGACGGGGTTTAAGATCGAAAAGTGTTTTCAACAATGTACGGTGGAGTACAAACCTCGGGCGTTCGTGTGTGCCCTTCATTTTCTTCTTCAATTTGCTATCATCGATATTTTCATTTCCGACAAAAGAGATCTTGTTGATTTTGACTTTTGATTTGGGATTAACAGCAACCTTCAGGCGTATACCGTCACGGTTGAGTGTATCACTTTCCTGTGTAATCTTTACTTCTGTATTAAGGAATCCTTTTTTGACAAAGTATTTACGAACAGCCAGCTCCGTATTTCGAACCATGGCATCGTTTACAATTTTTCCGCGGATCAATTTAAGGTCGTCTTTAAGGCCTGACTCCTGTGACTTGTTTATTCCTGTAAAATAGAAACCGGTAAGGCGTGGGCGCTCGGACAGCACAAGGCTGAGAAATACATTTTCACCTTCAATCTTATCTACCTGGATCGTAACATCGCCAACCAATCCATGTTTCCAGAGGCTTCGAATCGCATTTGAAATAGCATCCCCAGGAATCTTTATTTTATCACCAATCTTTAATCCGGTTAAAGACACCATGGCGTTTTTATCCAATACGTTCAATCCTTTAACTTCAATTCCGGCAATAGTGTATTGCGTAGGTTTTGCATAGTTAAGTCCTGAATCAACGGCACCACGATCACGGTTTTTTCGGAATTGAGCCCAGGTATCAGCCGCAGTACTTAAAAAAATAATCAGAATTAAAAGTTGTTTCATTCAACTAACAGGGTTCAATTGTTCGCTTGTCTTTCCAAATCTTCGTTCACGTTGCTGATAGGACCAGATGGCCTCATACAAGTGTTCCTTTCTAAAATCCGGCCACAAAGTTGGGGTAATGTATAATTCCGTGTAGGCGATTTGCCAGAGAAGGAAATTACTAATTCTCATTTCACCACTGGTTCGGATCAATAACTCTGGATCTGGGATGCCTGAAGTTTCCAAATAGTTTTCTATCGTGCGTTCATTTATTTCCGAACGCTTCATTTTTCCATTCTCGAGATCTTCTGCCAAGGCTTTAATTGCCTTTGTCATTTCCCAACGCCCGCTATAACTCAAAGCCATAATCAGGGTAAGTCCGGTATTGTTCTTTGTTTTTTCGATTGCCCATTTAAGGTTTTCCTGACAATCGTAGGGAAGGTGAGTGGTATCCCCGATGGTTTTCAACTTCACCTTATTTTCCATCAGGGTTTTGATTTCCTGTTTAACGGTATTCACCAACAACTCCATTAAACCGTCTATTTCGTCCTTAGGCCTGCTCCAGTTTTCTGTAGAGAATGCGTATAGGGTTAAATATTTTACACCAAGCTCTCCGCATCCTTCGGTAACATCGCGTACAGCCTGAACTGCATTTCGGTGACCGAAAATCCGGAGCGCACCTTTTTTCTTAGCCCAGCGGCCATTGCCATCCATTATTACAGCGACATGCTGAGGCAATTTGTTGGGGTCAATATGTTCTTTAAAAGATGCCACGGGGCGTCAAAATTAGTAAAAAAGTAATGCAAATAGCGCCACAGGGTATGAAGATGTGAGAATGGATTATTTATAAGGATTTGTCGGACAGGGTATAGAGTAGAACGTGCGCGTAAGCGTTAACCCCAGGAAAAAATAATTGTCGTTATCGTTCGGATTTCCATACTGATAATCTTTAAATCGCGGATCACCTGCAGAAATGTTGTCAAGATAATCGAACCAGGTTTTTCGAATGCCAAATTCCAGGGAGAAATACCACTTGGGATTGTAAATGTATTTTACCCCGCCTCCAAACGGAATAGCCGCCTGAACATTACTATACTCGGTTGATTTTTCATTATTGCCTGAGATTCCGAACACACCAAGACCGGCAAAGAGATACGGTGTAAAACGGACAAACCGTTTTGTATCACGCCAATTCAGAAAATGATATTCCATCACGGTGGAGGCTTCAAATAAAAAGAGATCGAAAGAAGCATTTCGCTGATCAGCAAAGGCATCAATGGGTTTTTCTGAAGCACCGATCTTTCCGGCTGTAACGCCAGCTCGAAAGCTGACGACATTACTTAGGTTGGACCGGTAGAAGACTGTTCCAGCTGGCTTGGAATATTTGAAGTTATAGTACCGAACAAGGTCGCCGGTGTAATTAAAGGTTCCAAGACCAAAACCAACTTCAGACCGTTGTGCAGAAGTAAATTGAACAGAAACCAGGAAAAGCAAGACAGACAGTGAGAGGGGAAATAGAAATCGCATTTATCTGAATTTTGCCCGGTTGAATGTTTTACCAAAAATATAGGTCAATTTAAAAGTTGTTACCATGTAAGTATCCTTATCCTTAGCGTTTCCACGCCAGTTGTCTTTATGTTCTGCTCCATATCCTGAAACAACTGAATATGTTCCGCCTCCTGCTCTGTCGGATGTGTAAGTATGGAGCTGCCCTGGATTATTTCTAACTTCTGCTAATTCATTACCACGGTACGACATGGCTTTTGCCAATTCGTCATTACCAAACACGCCCAGATCGACATAGTTTTGACTCACATCATCAATGTAATCTGTGAACAAATAACGAAAACCAAACTCAACAGAAAAATCCATGAGCTGATTTATTCTAAAACGCGCGCCAAGACCAAATGGTATAGCGAGTTGAATCAATTTATAAGGTTTAATGCCATGATTAGCATCCGACTTTTCAAGTTGTGCGTATTGACCTTCGGTACCGAGGTCACGCAGGTTAACCCATTCTCCGGCATTGCTAAAGCGCGTTACACCGTCAAGCTGGAATTGTGGCACTTGTGCCTGGGGGTTGTGATGGAATACGGCTAACCCCGCAAATGCATATGGTGTCCACTGGGCGCGATTGATATAAGTTGACTGGTTCTCAAACAAATCCATCGACGCCACAACTGATAGTTCTTTAACGCGATTTCTAAAGGACAGATTTCGGGTGTACCTAAAGAACGCATCGTTATTATTTTTATCTGCAGATTCACCATCCGCCCCACGTAGCGTTCCATAAATAAACGATCCATTAAGCGTATAGCGCGGGCCAAACCTGTGCGAATAGTGTAAACCTACTGCAGGTCGTGTGAACGAAAGGTCGGTACTTACGCGGCCAGGTCGTGGCGCAAGGTCACCATAGTAATTCAGCGCATTTAAAGAAAATCCAATTGTATTATAAACCTTGTCTTTGCCAAAGCCATACTTTTTACCCCTGTAGGTTTGAAGTCGTCGGTTGTTCTTCTTTATCTTGCTTCTGCTCATTTGGGCTGCCGCTTCCAAAGCACTTCCTAGTAAAAAAACGGCTAAGAGCACGTAAAAAATCTTTCTCATCAGAAATCCGGTAAAAAGCTATAGGTCAGTAATTTAACAAATATAATAAAATCATTCATAATCAGTTGCGCACGTCAAGCCCCCAGTTGAGTTTGTGACGTAAGGTTTTAAAGTAATGTTGACCTTCCAGTTGAATTAGATGCACTTTAAAGTCACCTTTTTTAACTTTCAGTTTAACACTTGCATCCACTGACGCGATGCGCGAATCCAGGGAGACCAAAAACCTTTTGCTTCTTCCTTCAATTTCAAAGGTAATTTCTGCAGTATCAGGAACGATTATGGGCCGAACCGTGAGATTATGTGGACTCACCGGCGTAATTACAAAATTGCCAGAGCGCGGAAGTGGCCCTCCACAACTGAGTGAGTATCCGGTGGAACCGGTTGGTGTAGCAACAATAATTCCATCGGCCCAATACGAGTTTAAAAATTCACCATCAATGAAGGTGTGGATCGTGATCATGGAAGAAGTATCCTTTTTCACTACCGTGAAGTCATTCAACGCAAAGTTAAGCGAATCAAAAAGTCCGGAACTGGTTTCGAGTTTTAGAATGGCCCGCTGATCAAGTGTATACATACCCGCGAGCACTTTCGTTAACGCCTGTTCTGTTTCCTCTTTGCTGATGGTAGAAAGAAATCCTAATCTTCCGGTGTTTATACCCAGTACAGGAATTTCAAGACGTCCAATGTGAGTTACCGTTTCAAGCAATGTTCCATCTCCACCAATACTGATAAAAAGCTTCATGCGCTCAAGCGCCGGGCCTGGCTCATAGGTGGTATACTTAATATGTTTAAATGCCGTGGATTTAAGAAATGCATGGAACTTAGAGGAAACAAAAATTTCAACCTCCGCATCCTGTAATATCTCAAGAATACGGACTACCAAAGGAGCCGCCTGACGGTTAAATTCTTTTCCATGAACAGCAACTCGCATAGCAGATACTTTCGGATAAGGTAAGGCCAGTATATTTCAAAATAGAATAAAGATAGAATCTGAAATCAACCAAACAAAGCCACTACGCTTAAATATCAAGATAGCGAAGAAGCATATCAATGCGATCTTTTTCTCCCGCTACAGGTTTGTTTTCCTGATAGCGGCCTATCACTTTATAATTGAAACGTTCGAGGGTCGCGACGATACGAGAGAGCTCAACTTGATTTATCTTTAAGGTAACCCGTATTTTCACCGGGTCAAGAGGGTCTTCTTTGATAACGCTGCTTAATATTTTTGCATGGTTTTCTTCAATGAGCCGGCTGATTTCTGATAAGGAATAATCGGCATGATTCATCGACAAAACGAGAATTCCTCCCGGCAACTGCACGGCTGCAGTCTGGGCGAATGATGTAAGGGTGTCTTGTACCGTGATAACACCGCCATAAGTTTGGTCATCATTTAACACCGCCACCATCTGTAACTTATTTTCAGCAGCGACCTTCAGGATGTCATAAAAGTGGGTGTTGGGGTGAACGTAGCAATTCAGGCCTACCAGGTTAAAATCCTTCACAACTTTTTCGATGTTGTTCGTCTCCAGGATTATATTTTCAGAAATAAACCCGAGTAGTTTTCTATCTTCCACTACCGGCATGTACGTGCATCGGAATTCCTCCATCCACACAATGGCTTTGTGCGCATCGTCCGTACCCTTTAGGGGTGGAATCATGTGGTTTATGAGGTCTTCAGCAATCACGTTTTACTTTTAAGTAATCAGGAAATCTTCAACGATTTCATTAAACTTCTCCGGGTGTTCCATCATGGGCGCATGACTGCATTTATCAATAAATTTCAATCGCGAGTTCGGAATCAGACGGTTGAATTCATGGGCCACAATAGTTGGTGTAATGGTATCATTCAAACCCCATACCAATAATGTTGGCGTGGTGATTTTTGGAATTTCGTCCGCCATGTTGTTGCGCTGAGCCGATTTCGCTATGGCAACAATGCGCATGCACTTGGGAATGCTGTTCGTGGTTTCAAAAACCTCGTCTACAAGCTCCTTTGTCGCAACGTTTGGATCGTAAAAAGTGTAGGAGACCCTCTCCTTTATGTACTGATAATTTCCCCGTTTGGGATAAGACCCTCCCATAGAATCTTCAAACAGGCCTGAACTTCCGGTTAAGATTAATTTTTTTACCAGCGGCCCGTTCTGTAAAGTATACAACAAGGCAATATGGCCGCCGAGGCTGTTTCCCATAATTATCAGGTTATCGAGGCTTTTGAAGGCAACAAAATCCTCCACAAATTTTCGCAGTCCTTCAAGACCAGCTTCCTTGATGGGCATTTCGTAAATAGGCAACATGGGAATGACAACCCGGAAATTCTTTGAGAATCGGTTTACAACGCCCTCCCAATTGCTTAATGCGCCAAATAAACCATGTAACAAGAGCAAAACCTGACCCTTGCCTTCATCCACAAACTTAAAACCGTTTTCTTCTTTAATTGTAATGGCCATGATCGGCTGTTTTTAATGCAGGAAAAGTAAACAAAAAAAATAGTCGGAATAAAGTTTATTGAAGGTTACATGGGTACATCACTAAAAATTTTGCCCGTGTCTTTACTCCATGTAATAAAATCGAAATAGTAATTAAAAAATGCCACTGAAAAATGGGATCAAATCACCAATTGCCCGGATCACATCTGGGGCGAAGTTGGAGACCATCGGCCATATCCAGGAATTACTTGTCCATTCCGGTGGGAAATCTAACCTCAATGAATTGAAAATCCAAAGCATTATACTGATCATAAACGCGGTGCGGATTAATCCGAGAAAAGCAGCGGCATATGGATCGGGTGGTCCCAGCAAGGGATCGTCGTATTTCTCGACAAGCAATCGGGCAATGAGATTTACGCAGAAGAGCAGCAAAAAACACACAGCACCAAAAGAAATATACGGGAGTGCAAACGCGTCGATATAAAATTTTTGCTCCAGGGAAAGCATCGCCAGATCCATTAGCTTAAACCCAAAGAGGACACCAAAAAAAATGATTAATAGTGAAAAAAGCTCTGCCCTGAAGCCATCGCGAAATCCACTGTAAGCTCCAACGAGAATAATAATCGAAAGTGTGAGGTCAACTTTACTCAAGAGGTCAGCAATTTTTTTACGAGTTCGGAAACAATTTTTCCATCGGCCTGTCCAGCCAGTTTCTTGGTTGCGGTACCCATTACCTTGCCCATATCCTGTGGCCCTGACGCGCCTGTTTCCGCTATGATTTTTTTCAACTCTGCTTCGACTTCATCTCCAGATAATTGTTTTGGTAAATACCGGTTAATTATTTCAAGTTGAGCCAGTTCTTTGTCGGCGAGGTCGTTCCTGCCCTGCTGGGCGAAAATGTCAGCTGATTCTTTTCGTTGTTTTGCTGCTTTCATTAACAATTTATTCTCTACGTCCACAGCAACATCACCTGAACCACCCTTTTCTGTCTCAGCAAGCAAAATCAACGACTTAATACTTCGTAATGCTTCAAGTTCTTCTTTCTGCCTCGCCAGCATGGCTTTTTTAATATCGTTATCAATTTGTTGTTTGAGACTCATATTATTTTGTGATTATATTAAATTTCGACTCAAAATTAAAGATCTTATTTTCTTTGTAAAACAACTGCCGTGACCAGACTAAGCGTCAATATTAATAAAATTGCCACACTCCGAAATGCCCGTGGCGCAAATAATCCAGATGTTATCCAGGTGGCTCGCGATTGCGAACGATTTGGTGCTCAGGGAATCACTGTTCATCCAAGACCCGATGAGCGGCACATCCGGTTTGCCGATACGCTGGCCTTAAAAAGTGTTGTGACAACAGAATATAATATCGAAGGTTATCCGGATGAGAGATACCTCGAAATAATCCACAAAACACGTCCGGCCCAGGCCACGCTCGTTCCGGATGCGCCTGACGCCATCACTTCCAACGCCGGGTGGAATACCGTCAAGCATAAAGCGTTTCTTTCGCACGTTATCGGTGAACTTAAAAAAATGGGGACACGCGTTTCAGTATTTGTTGATCCGGATTCTGTAATGGTAGAAGGCGCAGCAGACGCAGGGGCGGATCGCATTGAATTGTATACAGAACCTTATGCCGCAGCTTTTTTGAAAGACCCTGATGCGGCCGTTATACCTTATGTCTTCTGCG
>Ga0196965_1000219_pt1 | contig 40591 bp, 33 predicted proteins | sample S1_20metaG_FD_148668 | JGI IMG/M metagenome (GOLD analysis project Ga0196965, IMG submission 148668) | Soil microbial communities from Anza Borrego desert, Southern California, United States - S1_20 | ecosystem: Environmental > Terrestrial > Soil > Desert | place: USA: California | collected...
CGATTGTGAAAATTTTTCCTGTCGAGGAAGGAACAACTCCATACCAAACACCCCCCACCTGTTCGATCTCTATGTCGCGTGTGTTGGTTGCCCCGGTGATCGGGTGACTGCTGATATCGGAAACACTTACAACATGATCAATATCATTTTGGAAGTTCACCACTTGAAGCGTCGCATTGGAATTTACAACCACCGCCAGCAAGGCATCCGGCTCATCTACTATTTCCATCTTCGAGAGCGAGGCCCCAATCCCTGAGGATACAACACTTCCAGACCGCACACTACCCGCTAAGCCATCTTCAAACTTTATCCGCGCCAGGCTCGAACTCTGCCAGTTCTGAACCAACGCATAAACAATCCCGTCTCTTTTTAGCAGACCAATCGATACCGGCTGCGACAATACATTGTCCGGATTACCAAGATCTTTAATATCGGTAGGCGCCGACCCAAGACCTGAGCCAAACGTTAAAAGATGAAGTGTATGAGAGCTGTAATTGGTTGCAACACCGTACCATATGCCGTTCTGTTCAATGAAATCCATCCCCAGAATCCGTTTTCCGTTAACCAACGTGCCTAAAAGCGATACAGTCGAGGGTGTCTCGAAACTACTCACACAAAAGTCCCACTCCACAACATCATAGCTGTGAGCACCAGCCACCGGCTTTACAATTTCATCACGACAGTAACTACTCTCAAAATCGAAGCTTAGTTGAGCGCTGCCAATTTTGGGATAGAGCAAAAAACAGATAACCGCTATCAAAAAGTATGAAATCCGTCGGCACAGGATCAGGAATAGAAGCGGCTTTACAAGAATCATCTTACGGGGTGAGATATATACCTTTCGCGGCTAAATAGTAATTATCCAAACTTACAATTTCGCAAAATTTTCGCGTAAGATGTATTGACGCGTTGTAGGTCCCGGTATTTTATTGCCAGGCGGACGATCTGCCGAGCGAGGTTTTCTCTACCAATCTCAAGTGATTTCTCCAGGTAGCCGAATTCCGGCTTCAAATTCATCATATCGTAAATTATGCCGCCGCCCTCAGCCTGAACAATTGCCGCGTCATCACCAATGCCATCTTCGATAAGAACCGGCAGTCCGTTCGCCCAGTACTCTCCAATTTTAATTGGAGACAAATACCGCTTTGATGGCGTTTTCTTGTAGAAAGAATATGCGAAATCGGCCGCTGAAAGGTACTTCGGCACCTGCTTACGTTTTACAAAGTCGACTATTACTCTGTTTTCCGGGAACCCGATTTCTCTTAAACGTTCAGCCACCGAATTCAATGGGTAATCGGTTAAGAGGATCAAGTAGAAGTTTTTGCCGAAATGGTTGAGGCTGAGCTTAAAAAGTTCAAAAGCCTCTTTTTCGTAATAGATCCCGCCGAACTTGCCTGCATAAATACCTACAATTGCCTCTGCAGGTATTGCCAACAATTCCCTTTGTGAAATTCTGTCATTTTTGGAGAATGCGAACTCGCTTACACGAAGGCAACACGGCATTGTGATAATCTTCGATGCCGGTGTTCCAGATTTGATCAGATGGTTAGCGAACTGTTTCGAAACCGGCAATATCCATGTGGCCGTTTTTCTTTGAACTTTCTCAAAAATCAGTTGAGACCAATAACGAAGATCATATTTCCCCCACACCCCCGATTCGATCATATAAGCCGCATGTGGCTCAAACGATTCTACAGTGTAGGGTATTCGGGTGCGACGCCAAACTAAATATCCCAAGGCGCCGGCCAGTGATGACCTGCACATGATCAGGTCTACCTGATGTCTCCTGCATAACTTAATAATGGCCTGTGGAAAAGTTAAAAAATCCTGAATCTTAGTCAGGATAACATTTTTTTTTCCCTTTGACTGAAGAGGTACGTGCAAGACATTTTGAGGCAGAGTTGGTGTAGTAAAGTTCGATCGTTCAATTGAAACCAACAGCACTTTCGCCTGACAGTCCTCAGCAAGAATCCTCACATGCGGCAACACTGTTGATTCCGTCAGGCCTTCATTGATTCCCCAGTAGCTTAAAAAGAGGATTGTCATGACGAAATCCTTTTATTGACAGCGAGATAGTTCGTTGTCATGAGGACTTCATAGCGCGGATCGTAGCGAATTTCATGAATACCATCCTGCAAGACTCTGTAAATTCGAAAATCCTGTAAAATTTGAAAGAAGTCGATCAGGTATGTTCTTGAGTTATAGTTTGCGAAACTGAACTCAAATTGAATGTAATCTATGTTTGGTAACATAAGCTTTGCACCGCGAAAAATTTCCAATTCAAAACCTTCCACATCGGCCTTCAAAAAATGAATGCGGGTTATTCCTTTTGACGCACAGAAATCGTCAAGCGTGATGAGGCTGATTTCTTCAGAATAATTTAGCACGTGGTTAAATCCGGTATCCTTTCTTTCAAAAACCGACGCCCAACCAGAGCCTTCCTTATCGAAATACAACAAGCGTGTTTCGGCCTTCGAGCCCAGCCCCTCGGGTATTAAGGATACTGATGGCGTAGTTCCCAGTTCTTTTTGTAAATCCTGAAAGCTGAACTTGGACGGCTCGAAACAATACACCGCTGCCTCAGATTTAAATTCGGAAAGTAATAGCTGAGTATACTTCCCATCGTTTGCACCCACATCAAAAACAACAGCGTTGTCAACCCCCGCGTCCTTTAACTTACGCTTTACATATCTGACAAGATTAATTTCGCCGCTCGATGAAATGATGCCTCCAAGTCCATAGTTCATACCCCTCAGACTAATCCTGAAAAGACGTTCGAAGAGTGACTGAAAAACTCGTCTACCAGCCAGAAAATGTTTAATCGACATGCTAAAAGTATTTTAACCCCGAACGTGAGCAAACGTTTTATCCCTAAGGCGCAGGATTGGTTTTTCAATTAATCGGTGTGCAACCACCCCTACTATAATACTACCGGTAAAATAAAGAATAAATCCAATTTCATCGACGCCACCGAAATAGTTGGACATCGGCTGGGCGAAATATACCAGCACCGGTAAATGCCATAGATAGACAGAATAAGAATGATAACCGATATATGCGAACGGCCAAGCGATGAATTTTGCAAAGAAACCACTTCCCGCTAAAAAATGCTCATGATGAACGCAAAGCATCAAGACGCAGCCAAAGCCCAAATAGGTTATGGTCAGACCAAAAACATTCATGACAAATGTGTCAGGAGAAAATATGAAAATTGGAATAACAAAACAGACGCCAGCCAGGGCAATCAGCAGTTGAAACCTGGTCACAAACGAGTTGTAGTCCGAACGATGGAAATGAAAGAACCAAGATAGAATTACCCCGAAGCAAAGGGAGTCAATTCTCAAATGAGTATAAAACATGTGAGTGTCAATCGTAAAGGTAGAAGTAGTAAAGTTTAGATATCGGAGTATCGCACAACCGAACGCAACAGACACTGCCATACCTATCATAAGTCGGGTATTTAGCATCTGGTTGGCTTGGACAAGAAACATTACTAGTAAAATCAACATTAGATAAAAATGTTCTTCAATCGCTAAAGACCAGGTATGCGCCCAAAGTCTGTCAAAATAGTTTTGCATAAAGAAAATTTCAGCCAAAACTCTCGACCACGCAAAACTCTGGTTACCCGGAATTTCCAAAAGGACAACGATCAAAGACTTCGCAATCGTAAATAATATTAGAAGATAAAACGGAGGATAGATTCTTAAACCACGGCGAATAATGAAATTAAGAGGATTAACTGCCGACGTTTTTTTATACTCATCGAAAAGCAAACCTGAAACAAGAAAGCCGCTAAGAACGAAGAAAAGGTCAACGCCCGACCAACCGATAAACCCTAAAATGTCAATAATACCAAAGTGTCGAAAGAGTACTAACACTATTGCCAAACCTCGTAAGCAATCAATACTTCTTAGTCTCATACCAATTACCCGAAAAACCCGGTTTTGTGCAAAAAGTATTTCAGTGTGTTCTTTAGCCATCCCTGCCGATATTCGTTCATAAATGGAGCATCACGGAAAGCATCGGCAACCGAATACAATTGTTTAAGCGTCGAAGATTTCACCGCGTAATAGTCTCTCCAATTACCTTTTTCCCAGTGATTGAAAGTTTGGCCACCTTTCAATGTGTTACCATGCCGGGTTTCCCATCGTCGCATTATCTGCTGCTTCGAACGTAGGGGAAAATGTCTTATAAGAATTGCATCAGGGCAAACGATACCCATCGGCGAAGGCCATATTTTTTTTACTTCCCATTTCAGTCGCCTGCGGTGCTTAATCAATCGAGGTTCACTCCAGGCTTCCGGAGTGTAATAAGTAAACAGATGCTTGTCTAAGGCAAATTCACCTTTGAACTCCAACTCATCAACCTGTGATAAATTAAAACTGAAGTCCACTTTTTTCCCATTAATATGATGGAAGTACCCCGGGTGTTTTAGAATAAAGTCTCTCGGGTTTTCTTCGAACACCTCATCGCCATCAACGATTACCCACCAATCGTCGTCGGTCATTTCGTGCTTAAAATTATTAAAGATGTCGGCGCGAAGTCCGTCGGAATAAGGACGGTTATCGTGTTTGTAAGCAACAACGCGTGCATCATTTATTTTATTGACAGCTTCCCAGGTACCATCGTCGCTACCATTATCATACACGATGATCTTGTCCGCCCATTTTAATGCTTCACCAATGGTAAAGCAAATGATGTCAGCCTCATTCTTGATCACACAGATCGCATACAACTTCATGCGTTAGAGATTAAATTGAAAGTTAGGCAATCTTGAAACAGAAGACCTCAAAATATTTGAGATCCGTTTTGGTCAGCCATTCAACCATGGCATTGAAATCTAAATGATCGCTGAAAAAAAAAGAGAAGTCCTGATTTACGGCATTAAATGCCGACCGTTCAACAAGCTGATTGAAGATTGAGACGCATGCGACCGTTTCATGGCGGAATTCCGGAAAATTCGCCTCGAAGCTAATAACGTTTACTGCTGTTGTTAACCCTTTAAAAACGTGCTCCTCGTATCCCTCTACATCAATCTTAATGTAAAACGGTTTACCAAAAGACCTAATAAGTTGATCAAGAGTTATTACGGCCACCGCATAAGATTCGGCAAACGGAAGTGCTTTAGCCCAGCGATTCATACTTGCATCCTCCAGAATTTTTTTCCACTTCACGCTCAAGGTATTGGCCGGACTGCCACCTTCGTTCACGTAGAAAAGGCGCGTGTCTGGAGAATCACCGACAGCCACACCTTCGATGTTGATCGATTTCGTTCGGGCAAACCTGCGCTTAAGTAGTCTGAAGTTTTCCCTGTCTGGTTCCACAGCTACTACGTTGTGACCCAGGCTTGCAAAAAGAGCTGTCTTATCGCCAACGTTGGCTCCGACGTCAAACACCAATGTTGGTGACGGCAGAATTGCCTTGTAGAAATTCAATTCCTTCAGATAACCAACGTAGATTTGTGGTCTGAAGATCTTAAGGTAAAATGGAAAAAATTCAGAATACCTGAGTTGATTATAGATTAATTTAACAATCGACATGCTCAATATCCTTTTGGTATCAATTGCAGCCCCCCCGAAAAGCGATCCCGAATCTCTGCAGGTTGGAAGATACATGAAATATTTAACCCAGGCCGGCTGTTCGATCGAATTGGTAACAACCGCGAATCCAACGCTGTACATGGAACCGGACGAAGCTTTAAAAAAATATAACACGGCTAAGAAAGTACACGAACACTCGCTATTTGAGTTTAGGTATCTCAACGCTTTCATCAACCGATACTTGCCCGCATTGAACCAATATCCGGATCCAAAGTGGAGTTTTCGTTTTTTTGAGATTGACCAATTCTCCAAACCTGATATTATATATTCCAGATCCTATCCAATCAGCTCCACGCTGCTAGCATTAAAATTTAAGAAACAATTTAACGTACCATGGATATTGCATCTCAGTGATCCGTGGGCGTTTTCGTATGAAGGAGACAGCCCTGCTACAAACTTCAAAACATTTCCGCGTCGGTGGAATAAAAAAAAGGAATCTGAGTGTTTCGAATTGGCTGATCGGATTAGCCTCACTTCTGTAAAAACTGTTGATGTGTATAAAAAAGCGTATCCGAAGTACGCCCACAAATTCCTTCTGACACCTAATGTATTCGATGAAGAAACGATCAGCCGAAGCCCTGTCTCGTTCAGTGACAAATTGCTTATACTTTACACTGGAGGATTTGGGCAAAAACGAAGCCCTTCTTTTTTTCTTCAGTCGATTTGCGATTTGCTTGATAACAATCCGGCACTGGGCATGAAAATCCATTTTGTTTTTACCGGCCCTATGACAAACGAAAACAGGATGATTTTTACCAGGTACAAACGTCCGGCGTTGGAACATCTTGGACTGATCCCGTACGATCAAATGATTAAGCTGCAACAGCGTTCGCATGTTTTGGTAAACATCGACTCCGACATTCGTTCCTCCGAACATTCCATCTTTTTTCCTTCAAAATTGCTTGAGTACTTCGCTGCTAACCGAAGAGTCTTAAATATTAGCAACAACCATTCGGTATCCTGGGAAATTGTTGACCAGGCCTCCGGTGACAATGTTGAGTTTGGGGATTCTGGAAAATTAAAAACCACATTGCTTACATACGTGCATCGGTTTAATAGTCAGGAATCGAAATTTTTCACGCAATCAAACCAAATGAAACAGTATGAAGCTGGGTATAACGCAAAAATATTAGCGGCCCAAATGACTGATTTATTCAATTCAACTACCCGCGCCGACGAAGCGATTCAGCAATAATGTTTTCAATTTCTGCAACTCGCGCACTATAGGTGTTTCTGCGTGCAAATTCGCTTCTGGCAGCAACTTTAGAAGGTGACGAACAATCTGTGAGATTCTTTACTACGTAGTCAAGCTGCCGAAGCCAATGTTCATCATTCGTTGCCATATATACAAGGTCACTTTCACTCTCCAGATCCTGAAAGTAATTAGCGACAACAGGCTTCCCTGATGCAAGGTACTCCATCATCTTATGCGGATAAGCGTATTCGTTGAAGTAATCCGGCTTGTAAGCGAGCAAAAGAATGTCAGCAGCAGCCAAATAATGCGCGACTTCTTCAGCAGGAACTGCGTCACAAAAGAAGACATTGCTTTCATCCACCAGTTTTTTCAAATATTTTTCAGCTATAAGGCGGCGATTGCTTCCTAAGAAAATAAAGTCCACATCAGAGTGCTCAGAAAAAGCTTCCATCAACAAGGGCCAATTTATGTGTGGCATGTAAAGATTACCGGAGTACAATGCCTTCAAAGAATTTTTGCCGGGTAGGCTCATTGATGAAATCTCTCCGGGAAAAGAAGGCGTCGCATGTCTGACAAGATACGAACGTGGATTAAACGCGAGATGTCTTTGAACTATACGATTTATAACGCCGAAACAAACGTCGGCTGTGGATGATGCTACGGCGGTCTGAAAATCCTGATTAAGATCTACTATATGGCTAATGCAAAACGTACTTGATTCGAACGCACGAAAATCAAAAAATACGGAATTATCAAAAGACCAAACGACATTGAACGAGGTGTTGCAAAGCTTTTCCAGCGTCCTAACCTTTGATTTGATAATTGCTCGCTGGAGAAACTGTGGCAAAAACCGAAGGCCTTTCACAAATCCCGTGTAGCTAACAGAATATAAGCTATCATAAGCTGTAGACTTGATTGATAAATGATCTGAAGGCGGATTTAAAAAGAACACCTTATTGTCCCTCCTGGCAAGATGGATTGCGTAATGATGTTTGGAAACAAAAATATGATCCCAGGGTTCAGGAGAAATCAGTAATATATTCTTGTTTACTAAAAACATGATCTGAATTCTTGCTTATGGCTTTTTGAGAAGAAGCTCTTCATACAGATTGACAATGCGCTTCATCTCGATGTTGATATCGCAGTTATCAATAATCACCTGTGCATTTTTTTTAAGAATCGGTTGAATTTCCTGCTGATCCATCATCAACACCTTTTCAATCTCATGTTTGAGTGATTTAGGTTCCCATTCATTAAAAAAAAATGATCCGCCATATATCTCCATATCATAACTTAAAGGAGGTAGAATCAAAGGAGCCATACAAACCATCGCTTCCATTGCACTTACCGGGCTTCCATCAGAGACTGGATTCATTACGACCAAAGAAGCATTGCAGTATAAATCAAACATCTCACCGTTGCTCAAAGACGGAAGAAAAATCACTGAGGCATCGACCGTTAGTGTTAATGTTTTGATCTTTTCAAGGTACGAGACGTCTGCCGTATCTGCATCAACAAACACAAAAGTATATGAATGACGAATGTGGCTATCCAGTAATTGAATTGCCTGCAACGTGAACTCATGGTAGTATAAGGGACGCATGCTGCGCGGCATCAAAATGCAAGGCTTTGATACCGACTGCAAATGTGTCGACGGTGATTTTTTTTGAGGAATCCTAGTCAGATCAATTCCGGTCCTTACTAAATGTACCCTTGTCTTCACCAGTGACTCAATTCTTTCACGCTGGGCGCGGGATGTCGCCGTTATTGCCCCGCATATCCGAAACGCGCGTCGATACTGACGCGCAACTAACATTGCTAACAATGTCTTGCGCGCAAAAAAAATAGGGATGGTTTTTAGTATATCGCTACCACGAAGCGTGAGCATAAATGGTACACCAATAAGCCACTTCCAATTAACCCACAGCGCGTTGGGCTCACCATACAGTATATGGATCAAATCAATCTCATTTTTCCGAACGATTCGACGAAGCTTCACTGCCTCATTAAACGTTTTCAAGGGTCTGACCGTTGATGGATCCTGAATTGTCGCCACTATGGGAATAGGCCATTGCAAACGCTTACTACCATTAAACGCTTGCTGGTGGCATTGACGAATGACCATGAAAGCCGTTATTTCGTCGCGGTCACAAATCTTGCTTACCCACTTATGATCGTGAATTGAATTTGGATCCGCAATGAACAAGACCCGGGTCCTTTTCATACGCTGCGCATTTGTATCCACCAACGACAAGTACGAAGTGTTTCAACGACTAAATACTTCCAGTTAATAAACTGAAAAGGGCTTCGTCTTACTGCTTTAAACGAAAAAAAAAGTGCGGTCTTTCGTTCATTATTGTATGACGCCAAATCAGCATTCTTTCGATCCAGAAGACTAGCATCTTTCATGAACGGCGCGAGTAATGTGTCTGCATATTCCTGTAAGGGTTTTTCATCATATCCCGACAGTGAATCGATATCATGCATTCTTCGCTGAATCGCCAGGAAAATAACAATATCCTTCGAAATGTACTGTCGCGGTGATCTCAACACCCTGGAGATAGAATTATTTGTTAACCTGACATGATAAAGATACTCATCTAAGTTCCCTACGGGATGGCGTTGAGCAATGCGGAAAAATAAATCATAATCCTCATTTCCAATTCGATCGAAAAACTCACGATAATACCCGGTCTGTTCTAAAATGCTTTTGCGCACCATGACGCTAGCGCCACAGAATTGATTTTGATGAAAAAGGCCGGCCAGGATTTCATTATGTGCAAGATTCACGTCTTTATATCTTACCACATCACGAATGTTATCCCTAAAGTAAAGTGCACGCGATCCACATGCACCACAGTGGGGATGCACTTCCAGAAATTTTAGTTGCTTTTCAAAACGCATTCTATCTGAAAGGTCGTCTGCATCCTGGAAGGTTACAAATAATCCCTTAGCTTGTTGAAACAGGAAGTTGCACGCCTGAAGATAACCCTTGTTAACCTCGTTGCGAAAAACACTAACTCTACTATCCTTTATTGACGACAAAAGCGAAAAGGTGTTATCTGTCGAGCAGTCATCAACTATCAGCAACTCGAAATCGCTCATGCTCTGCTGAAGTACTGAATCAATTGCTTCGATAACAAACTTCTCAGCGTTGAAAGCGGGCATTATGACAGATAACCTGGGCATATTAAAGTGGCTAGCCGTTACCAAAAAGCCGGCTTAGCTTGCGTTGCAAGGCTCTATAGAAGAGATATAAGGAGGAGTATAGAGCAGTATTCGAAACGATAAGCCAACCACGGCCCTTCCTTCTAGGTTGATGATTACATTTAAATCCGAGATCTCTGAACAGAGTTATTAATTCTTCAATTCGTCTGTCCGATAAATCTTCATGATAGAGAATGATTCCTATCCCGATCTTTTGCAAAATGTGGGAAGGAGTATTTAAGATGATCTCAAACTCCGCTCCCTCGCAATTGAACTTAATCAAATCTATGAAACCGATATTGCTTTGCGTAAAAAACGTTTCAAGCGATATCGATTGAACCTCTTCGTAGCTCGCCGATAGCTCGGTAGTGATGCTGTGGCCCCAATTGCCCGCTGCTACACTATGAAATAGCCGGACAATACCGTCACCGCCGGACATCGCCTGGTGGTAAACAATAAGGTTACTTAAATTGTTTGTTAGTTTGTTCCGATTCAGGATCTCAAATGTTTCGCGCGACGCTTCAAACGCATGTACCTGACATTTTGGGAAACGTACAACTGTTAATAATGAAAACGTTCCTATGTGCGCACCAACATCAACTATGCAGGGATTTGCAGGTACTTTAAGGTATGGAATCTCCCGGTAAAAAATATCATTATCGAAACTATGAGACAGTACCTTTTCGTCTTCCGTACCAGGCCGATACCAAACTGAAAGATTGTTGTAAATATTTTTTTTTATCGAGTGATCCATTGCTGATTCATATAAACAAAACCGTGCTTGGCTGCTGACTGACCCTTGCCAGTATTCAGTCCGTTGCTTAATATAATCTCAAACTTGAATGCATCTTCAATCTTCTGTATTGTTTCGTAGCCGTCGGACATCCAAATGTTGCAAAAGTATGTGCCGGGATTTAATGGAAATTTATCAACCGAACAAGCAACCCGCGTTATGCCACCAGGAAATGGGCGAACCGGTTGCGACAAATAAAGGTTGTCGAGAGTTGCGACTGTAGTACGATTAGTATCAACGACGGTGATAGCAATATAAAGATCGCGCGCGAATTGTTCGGTAACTGAAAATGATAATTCGAAAGTCACATTTGCGTAAAAGGGAATTTGGAAAAATCCGGAGGAGGATGTGCTCTCCAATTGATTTGCGAAGCAAGTGAAGTCGGTTAACACCACGGGTTGGGAGGGCTTAACAGCACCTGCAAAAAATTTTTCATCACGTTGGCCAGGGTCGCTTAGGTATTCACTTATAATGTCTGATGGTTCTCCTATTTTTTGAACCTGTCCGTTTCGAAGAAGGATACATTTCTGACAAAGGTTTTGGACAGCGGCAAGATTGTGACTAACAAAAATGATGGTACGTCCCTCATTCTTACTCACCTCATCCATTTTTCCCAAACACTTCTTTTGAAATTCAGCATCGCCGACCGCAAGCACTTCATCCACAATCAAAATTTCAGGCTCCAGGTGCGCGGCTACTGAGAATGCGAGTCGCACCTTCATACCCGAGCTGTAGTGCTTTACGGGGGTATCAAGAAATTTTTCAACACCACTAAAATCAACAATCTCGTCAAACTTCTTTCTTATTTCCGCCCGCCGCATGCCGAGAATAGTCCCGTTGAGAAAGATATTCTCTCGCCCCGTTAGCTCGGCATGAAAGCCAGTGCCAACCTCCAATAATGATGACACCCGACCATTAATTTCAAATCTTCCTGCAGAGGGATCAGTTATTCGCGAAAGGATTTTTAGCAAGGTACTTTTGCCCGCACCATTTCTCCCAATAATTCCAACTGCTTCGCCTTTCGTGACCTCGAAGTTAATATTCTGAAGCGCCCAAAACTCTTCCTTTTCCTCCCGGGTGTTTGAGAACAGTCCCTTTACTCTTTCAGCAAAGGCCTCCCTGAGATCACCAGTTTTCTTGTGACCAATAATGAATTTCTTACCTAAACCTTCTGTCCGAAGGGCTATTTCACTCATACTATGTCGGCCATTACTTTTTCAACACTTCTAAAATACCACAACCCTGAGAGAAACAGCACGACAACAACGAAGAATGAAACATAAGTCAGTGCGTGGATACTACCCACTCCTAAAATGGCCCAGCGAAATCCTTCGACGATACCAGCCATTGGATTTAGGTAGAATGCCACCTGTGCCCATTCGGGGAGCGATCTCATCACGATCTCGCCTGGATATGCTATGGGCGTTACATACAAACCCAACTGAACCAGAAAGGGTGTCACATGCTGAAAGTCACGATAACGAATCGTCAGCGCACTTAGCCAGATGCCTATGCCCAAGGCGGCCAGGATGCATAATATGATGAAGCACGGCAGGAATATAATCTGCGAAGATACCGAGATATCATAATAGAAAATTAAGAAAATCAGCAGCAAGGAAGCGACAGCAAAATCAACCAGTCCGACCAACGCTTTCGAAAGTGGAATTATGAGTCTCGGAAAATAAATTTTCTTTATCATTTCCTGTGCACCGATAATTGAATTACCAGACTGACTCATTACGAAAGCGAAGTAAGTCCAACCAGCCATCCCGCACAGGGCAAATGCTGGATACGGCACCCCGCCGGTATCGACTTTTACGAAACGCCCGAATACAAGTGTAAAAATAATCAGTGTAACAACCGGCTGTAAAAATGCCCACGCAAGACCTAAAAACGTTTGAGCATATCGCACCCGCAAATCCCTGTAAGCCAGAATAAAAAACAGGTCACGGTAAGCAACTAACTCTTTTAAGTTAGGTGAAAAGCTGCTTTTATTTGCATCAACAACAATACGGTGCTCCATAAAATCTTATTTATCACTCCCTATCCCTCCGGCACTGCGCCATCTCAACGGTTCAGGTTTGAGCAGTATCTTGGCATTCTTGAGCAACATAGCTGTAAAGTTATAGTAAAACCGTTGATGGAAAAATCTACGTATCAGCAGTTCCGACGCAAAAGCAATTCAATTCTTACCTCGTTCATTTTATTCAAATCGTTTCTCAAACGCATTTTACTGCTGTTTAAAATTGATGAAATAGATTTTGTATTCGTTCACCGTGAAATTTTTCCGATTGGCCCGCCGATATTCGAATGGTTTATCGCGAAAGTCATTGGAAAAAAAATTATTTACGATTTCGACGACGCCATTTGGTTAACAGATAACGAAGATGAGTCTTTCTTTGCAAGTTTAATTCGATGCCGATGGAAAGTCCGACTCATCTGCAAATGGAGCCATCGCGTTAGTTGCGGGAATAAATTTCTGGCAGACTACGCGAGGAAATTCAACACTCAGGTGACGCTTAACCCAACCACTATCGACACTGACAATACACATAACCCCGCACTTTATCCCGAAGGAAAAAATAACGACGTAGTTATTGGCTGGACCGGTTCTCACTCAACGTTGAAGTACCTGGAAGAGTACGAGAATATACTACGACAAATTGAGAGCAAACATCCCAATGTTCAGTTTGTTGTAATTGCGGACCGACGCCCTTCTTTAAAATTGAAAAATGTTGCGTTCAAAATTTGGAGCCAGCAAAGAGAAATCGAAGACCTTATGTCCGTTGATATCGGCATCATGCCACTTCCGGACAATGAGTGGACACGGGGAAAATGCGGCTTTAAAGCGTTGCAGTATCTGGCCCTTGGAAAGCCCGCAGTAGTATCTCCTGTCGCTGTCAATAAAGAAATCATCAGCCATGGCACCGAAGGGTATTTAGCGACTACGGAAGATCAATGGCTTGCCGCACTTGACGGATTAATTGTTAACAGCAAACTTCGTCAGGGTATGGGCATTAAGGGACGACAAAAAGTGATTGAACACTATTCTGTTTCATCAAACGCCGAAACATTTCTTTCACTTTTCCAATGATGATATATTAACACCAGCATGAGAAGAAAAAAAGGCATTAAAGGGATCTTGTAACGAGAGAGTGTGCCAAAGTTATAAGTGGAAATACCAACCGCAAATGCAAATGCAACGGAGAAGACTGCGCAAAAAAGAATCTCAGGCCTTTTAATAAAATTTAAGACTTTTGTCTTCACTTTAACAATCAAATAAAGCGTTAGCATAAGGCAGCCAAGAGCTTCAAGCGCAGCCAGAAGCATCAAGGGATTATTGATTTCCCAAAGGTAAGGCCTGAATAGTGAGACATTGATTGCCTGAGGTGCCAGCTTTACCATACTAGCCCACGTGCCATCCAACTCACCTAGTGTATATCCGGATCCTTCACCGTCACGGGCTCCCCAACCGTACCGTATATCATAGGCGGTAATGCGCGCTGTTTCTGCTAAACGGGAAATGTTATACTTCGGATTATCTTTGGCTACCTCCCTCACAGCCGCATACCCGGAAATCAAACTAAGGCCGATTATAAACGGCCCGACCATTATTCTAAGAAGCGGGGGTTTTATCAATGCTAACTTTTGCGTAAACCACCAGATCATTACTGCCGGCAGCAAGCATAATAGAATATAAATTTTAATCTGATACAGAACCCATAAGGCCGTTGTCAACAAAAGCACCTTTCCCAATGACCATTTGCCTCTGATCATTATTTCGAAAATACTGAAGGTTGCCACAGAAACAGCCGCAAGTGTAACGGTGTCTTTCAAGATGCCAGAACCCCAAAAAATGACCGAGGGAACAAAGAGTGTCGCTACTGCGGTAAGCTTATAGCTCCCTGGAAATATTCTGTAGAAAGTCAGGAATAACAACCAGGCGCCGATAAAAGAAATAGTAGCAAAAAGTACTGCTGTACCTGAATATGATGAAAACGTCAGCAAATCAAATAGCGCGGCGATTCTGATAACTGCAAATGAGTTTGGATCACGCCAATACCAAATTTTCTTAGAGATATCCCACAATCCCGGACCGTATTCTCCACCGGAGAAAAAATATCGAACCCCTTGAGTTGGAGAGTCCATGAACGCTTCCCACAAATGTCTGCTACCGTGTGTGTGGTATGCAAACGTATCCCCTCCTCCATAGTAAAATTGGTAAAGAAACCCGAGCGCCAACGCCCCAACTATTCGCACTGTTAACGCTGGAAAAAAATAACGACGAGTAATCGAATCCGTAACACGAGGCCGAATGAAATACGCCACCGAATAAATTACGATCAGAAGAATCGGCGTTACAATCAGATCTCTTAACTCCACAATTTATTGTTAATCTGCTTTTTCCATTTGCTTCAATCGCCGTTTGGCGTCTTTGAAAGCTTCGTCTTTGCGTCCGGCCTTTTCCTTCGCTTCCCGCAGATACCGCTTTGCCTGCTTCTTATCTCCTTCCCGATAGGCTATCTCTCCTAGTTCGATGAGTGAGTATAAGTAATATCCAGACTCTATCGCTCCAATCTCCTCAGCATACTTCACGCACAACTCATAATATTTTTTGGATTGCGCATAGTCTTTTTTGGAGTCGGAAACCTGACCAAGGAAAAACGCCGCGTATCTTCCACTTGTCGCTTCATATCCTATCATACCACTGTCGATACGTGCAAGAATTTCTTTGCAAACCGGCTCTGCAAGATCAAACCTGCCACTGGAATATAAAATACGTGCATAATAGCGATGGAAGAAAGGATTGTCCGGATAAGTTTCATAAAGGTATTTGCTGATCTGCAATGCCTGCAGCTGATCTTTTTCGTAGCTATTTAGAATACGCATCAACCAGACCATGGCTTCAGTGCGCGTATAAAACGCATTGTACGAAACCTCCTTTAGCTGTCGCAATCCAAGCTGCTTGTCACCTTTCGGGAAAAACCAGAGAATCGGTTTTAGCGTTGGATAATTCTCCGGCACCCACACTGAAAAATAATTATACAAAGCATCACCGAAAACCAACTCCGGACTCAGGTCGTGATGTCCCTTGCTTTCTTCCAGATAATTCAGTGCTTCTTTTCCTGAAGATGCGGCCTTGCGCCAGTTTTTTCTTTCTTCATCGGAATACAGCCTACCTTTAAATCCGTGGGCTGCAGCGAGAAAAAATGCAGCTTCAACTTTATTGGCCGGAAAATCCTCGTACAGTCGTTCCGCTACAAAGATCGTTGAATCCATGTACGCAAGAAACTGAGCATCGTGCGAAGTATCCTTCGTGTTAGGCATGATCTTCCACCATTCAATCAAGCCCATCAAAAAGTAAGGCAGCGGATGCCATCCGTAGGTGGTTTTAAGTTCCTGGAATTTTTGTTCCGCACGGTCGAATTTGAAATTATACAGGTCGTTCAACGCCTGGTTGCATTGCAACTGGACGCTTAGATCTGAAAGAAGAATGATCGGCTGGCCATCTTTTTTAACCTGTGCGTGTGATTCCGGGCAAAGACTGACGACAAACAGTAAAAATAAAAACAATTGCACCGGCAGTCGCGGATTGGCTAATTTACGAGGCAATCCGATTGTTATTCCGGAAGGTTTTTGCATCATAAAACAGTTAACGTACAGATACCTTGATAAATTCTCTTTCTTCAAACGGCAACGAAACTAAATCTTTATTCGGTGCTGACAAAAAGTTGCTGTTCACATTGCTTTGTCTGCTTACCCTGTTATTGCTTTTTGTCAAGATTTCATTTATCGAGAATGAAACGGCTGCTTTTGAGTTTTTACAGGACAGACCGGAAGGCACGGTACTCAAAGCAATTAATGCGATGAAATATGTTTCCATCCCGGTGATTTATATGTGGAAATTCACGGTTATCGCATTCGTTATCTGGGTCGGGTGTTTCATGTTTGGCTACCGGGTGACTTACAGCCAATGCTGGGGCGTGGTGATCGGCGCCGAATATATTTTCCTGGTACCTGAAATATTAAAGATCGTTTGGTTTATGACAGTTGACACCGACCCCACCTACGACGATATCCGCGCTTTTTATCCTCTTTCGCTTATGCATTTCGTGGATTACGAGTCCATTGACAAAAGATACGCGTACCCCTTGCGCGCCCTTAACGTGTTCGAGATTGTTTATTGGTTTTTGCTCGTTAGCGGCATCCATTTTTTCGCCAGGAAAGACAAAAAATACGTTTGGGCTATCGTTCTATGCTCCTATGTACTGATCTTCATTCTCTGGCTGATCTTCTATATCACCGTCTACAAATAACCTCGTTTCTACCACGAACGCGACCTTTAGTCGTTTTCTCGGCTGATTCGGTGAAACAAGTTAATCCACGTCCCGTTTTTGTTTATTTTCGCCCCTATTTATCTGCTAACCATGACGCATAACTTTCAGCGAGTTAACAACATTACCGGATGGCTCGTCTTCGCCATCGCACTTTTCACTTATTGGACCACCATGGAACCCACCGCGAGTTATTGGGATTGTGGTGAATTCATCGCTGTTTCTTACAAACTCGAAGTACCGCATCCGCCTGGAGCGCCATTATTTCTTTTGATGGGTAGGATGTTTTCCTTCCTGGCAATGGGTGACACGACAATGGTAGCCTATTGGATCAATTTCATGAGCGTACTGGCAGGCGCTTTTACCATTCTGTTCCTTTTCTGGACAATCACGCTTTTCAGCCGCAAGCTGATGAGAATTTCAAAAAACGAGGAGCTGACCTCTGATAAAACGTGGCCGATCATTGGCGCGGGCATCGTTGGCGCGCTTACATATACTTTCTGCGATTCCCAATGGTTCTCGGCCGTAGAAGCGGAAGTATATTCTATGTCATCATTCTTCACAGCCATTGTTGTGTGGGCGATGTTGAAGTGGGATGTTATTGAAGACGAAGCAAAAGCAAACCGCTGGCTGCTGCTGCTTTTCTATATGATGGGTTTGTCGATCGGTGTTCACTTGCTAAACCTGGTAACAATTCCGGCATTAGCCCTGATCTACTACTTCAAAAAGTATAAACCAACGACCTGGGGCATCGTGGGTACCATGCTGATCAGTCTAATGATTATTTTCTTTATCAACGATATCATCATCCCCGGTCTTCCTTCAATCGCCGGGGGATTTGAAGTGTTTTTCGTCAATAGCCTTGGCTTACCATTTGGATCGGGTGCCATTTTCTTCACGTTGATCGTATTAGGTGCCCTGGTTTATGGCATCCGCTATTCGCAGCAAAAAGGGAAACCTTTGCTCAATACTTTCATGCTCGCAACCGCATTTATCCTGATCGGATATTCATCGTATGCGATGGTTGTGATCCGTTCGAATTTCAACACGCCGATCAATGAAAATGATCCTTCAGATATCATGAGCTTCGTAAGCTACCTGAAACGAGAACAGTATGGAAGCCGTCCGTTGCTCTACGGCCAATACTTTACCGCCCAGGTTGTCGGATATGATGAAGGGGATCCGGTTTACGTAAAGGGTAAGGACAAGTATGAAATTGCTGATAAACGCGTGAGCTATAAATATTCACCAACGGATCAAACAATCCTGCCACGGATCTGGAGTACTGACCCGGAACATCAGCGAATTTATCGTGAACAGCTTGGCCTGCGAGAAGGGCAAAAACCGAAGTTCGTTCACAACATGGAGTTCATGTTCACTCACCAGATCGGCTGGATGTACATCCGCTATTTCCTTTTCAATTTTGCTGGCAGGGAAAGTGATAATCAAAACGGAGATTGGTTACGACCATCACAATGGTTTGAGGAACTACCACCGTCACTTGCTGAAAATCACGGTCGAAACAATTTCTTCATGATTCCATTTTTAATCGGACTCGTTGGAATTTTCTACCAGTCGGTAAACAACACAAAGAATTTTGTCGTGATTGCATTGCTGTTTATTCTAACGGGAGTGGCGCTTGTCGTTTACCTAAACTCCCCTCCCACAGAGCCGCGCGAACGTGATTATATCTACGCTGGTTCCTATTACGCATTCGCGATTTGGGTGGGCCTCGCAGTCATTGCACTCTCCGATTGGCTCAGTCGTCTGACGAAAAGTTTAAAAATTTCCGGAGTCGTTGCGACGCTACTGTGTTTGACTGCACCTGTATTAATGGCCAAGGACGGGTGGGACGATCACGACAGATCAAAACGCTATTTTTCAGTAGACTCCGCCGTAAATTATCTTCAGTCGTGCGCACCGAATGCGATCTTATTTACAGGAGGTGATAATGACACTTTCCCATTGTGGTATGCGCAGGAAGTGGAGGGTGTGAGAACAGATGTGCGTGTAATTGTACTTAGCTACTACAACACGGATTGGTACATCGCACAAACAATGCGACAGACGTACGAGTCAAAACCATTTCCGTATACGCTTACCTTACAGAACTACAGGCAAGGTGGACCGAATGATTACCTCCCGTACTACGATGCAAAGATCAAGAACATCGATCTTGAACAATATCTTGACTTGTTAAAGAAAGATCATAAAGGGCTTCGATTATATCAATCGGCAAATGCATTACCAGCAAAGGAAATCATTCTGAAAGTTGATGTTGAAAAAGTGAAGTCTCTTGGCATTGTGCCAAAGTCCCTCGAAAATCTGATCGTGCCTGAAATGAAACTCCGTGTGAAAGGAAACGGACTCGAAAAGAAAGACCTCGCTATGCTTGATGTGCTTGCTACCGGCAATTGGGAAAGACCGATGTATGTTAATCATACTTCCTTAGCTCAGTTCAATGTCGATCTGACAAAGTTTGTTGTTCAGGAAGGTAACGCATTCAGAATCCTACCTGTTCTGAATCCAAATCCAGATGTTGATCTTGTGAATACCGAAACCGCGTTTGAGAACATGGTGAACAAGTTTCAATTCCGCGGCCTCGATGATCCGGAGGTCTATTACAGCCAGGATTACAGAAGCTTTGTGCAAAACCATCGCAGCAGTTTGAACACCCTCGCCGAAGCATTGATAGCGGAGAACAATCCAGCAAAAGCGCGCGACGTTTTGATGCACAGCCTTACAAAAATGCCAGATGCAGGCGTACGCTATGATTACACAAACGCACGTATGGTTTCGTTACTGTTCGAGGTCGGCGAAAAGGAAAAAGCGTTGGAGATTGTAAATTTGTTGACACCGCGTCTGGATGAACAAGCTACTTACTACCTGGCGAAAGGTGAATACGGACGCGATCTGCAGGTGTCATTGATTATGATGGGCGAGCTGCAACGTGTACTCTATGCGTATGGCGAGTCTGACCTGGCGAAGAAGATTGAGGATGCATATACGAAACATGCAGAGGCGTTTCAGAACCGTGGGTTCAACCGATAGACCCTCGCTGAGTTAAAATATTCATTAAGAGAAATAGCATCTAAATGATGCTATTTTTTTGACTCAAATAATATAGCCCGGATTTACACGGACCTTTCGTGTTCACTAGCGGGGAATGTGTTTCATTCAATGTAATTATCATTCCACCCCTTCGAGGCGGGGCAATACACATAACGCCATGGGCGTTGCCACCGCTGGGAAATGTCGCCCTGTCAGGACTCGGACGCGCGTTAAATTTAGGTGACTGCATGGATGTCTTGCGAGCCAATCATTTTTTGGATCCCGAAAAAATCAGATCCAATAGAGTTAACCAACTTGAACAACGCGACACCGAAGATTCACCAAGTCGAACAACCGCAGCTATGCGCGTGAATAGAAATCTCGGATGGCACGCGTCACCTCTTCCAACTCTTCGGCTCTCATGCCAATCCATAACGGAAGACTTAAGCTCGTCCTTGACAAATCTTCACTAACGGGAAAATCACCCTGCTTATAACCAAGCGCAGCATAAGCTGGCTGTAAATACGGCGGCATCGGATAGTGAATCGCCGTTTCAATTCCGCTCACGTCTAGAAATTTTTTCAAGTCATCTCTTCTCTTAGTACGAACAACGAAAAGGTGAAATACATGCCGACACCGCGGTGAAGAATATGGCAACACGATATCACCCACACCGGTGAGAGCGTCAATATAGAATGCAGCCATCCCGCGGCGCTCATTAATCCATTTGTCAAGATGCTGCATTTTCAAGTCCAACACGGCAGCCTGCAATTCATCCAACCTCGAATTAACACCCAACACCTCATGGTGATGTTTTTCAACTGAGCCGTAGCTTCTCAGTTTGCAGACTGTGTTGTAAATCACTGTATCATTCGTTGTAACCGCACCTCCATCGCCACACGCTCCAAGTATTTTGCTGGGATAAAAACTCGTTGCATTACAATGTCCGAAGCTACCAGTTCGTTGACCATTGAACGTCGCTCCGTGCGCCTGTGCATTGTCCTCGATTATCTTCAAATCACTTGCGCGCGCTATTTCGGCGATCTTGTCCATCTCACATGAAAGGCCGTACAAATGAACCGGAATAATTGCCTTCGTTCGTGTGCTAATTACACCTGCAATTTTGTCAACATCGATATTACCTGACAATGGATCAGCATCGACCGGAACGGGTACCGCGCCAACATGTGTTACCGCCAGCCATGTCGCGATAAAAGTATTGACTGGAACGATAACTTCATCCCCAACGCCAATATTCAGGGCACGTAATGAAAGCGTTAGTGCATCAAATCCGCTACCAACACCAGCAGCATATTTCGTTTGCGAAAAAGCTGCATAGTTTGCCTCGAAATTCTTTAGCTCCTCCCCTAGCACAAACCAGTTACGATCAGTAACCTGACGCATTACATCAATCAATTCATTCTCAATCATTGCATGCTGACGCTGCAACGAGAAAAAAGGAATCTTCGGCAATGGATGAGGAGTCATGAAGTAAGGTGTCCCGAAACAAAAAAGCTGATTATAAAATCAGCTTCCTGTTAATATAAAGATTTTGTTTTGTTTTTATAGATGAATCACTTCACCATACGCCGCTGCTGCAGCCTCCATAACTGCTTCACTCATCGTCGGATGCGGGTGTACGGATTTTATTATTTCATGGCCTGTTGTCTCCAGATTGCGCGCAGTAACAACTTCGGCAATCATTTCAGTGACGTTGGCCCCAATAAAATGCGCACCTAACCATTCACCGTATTTTGCATCAAAAATTACCTTAACAAATCCATCTGGCGCGCCGGCAGCCTTCGCTTTTCCTGAAGCGCTAAACGGAAACTTCCCAACCTTTATTTCATATCCGGCTTTCTTCGCAGCCTCTTCAGTGTATCCAACAGATGCAATTTCAGGAGAGCAGTATGTGCAACCAGGAATGTTGTTGTAGTTAAGCGGATGCGGATTTAAGCCTGCAATCTTTTCCACGCAAATAATTCCTTCCGCTGATGCAACATGTGCTAATGCCTGGCCTTTTACGATGTCACCGATTGCGTAGACGCCTGGAACATTCGTCTTATAAAAATCATCAACGATAACTTTTCCTTTTTCGGTTTTAACACCGACTTCCTCAAGCCCGATTCCTTCAACGTTAGACGAAACGCCTACAGCAGACAACACCACATCGGCTTCAATCTTTATCTCACCAGATTGCGTCTTAACAGTTGCGACACATCCTTTTCCTGACGTATCAACTTTCGTTACCTCTGCATTGACATGGATAGTCATGCCGGATTTCTTGAAAGATTTTTCGAGCGCCTTCGAAACTTCTTCATCTTCTACAGGAACAATTCTCGGCAGAAATTCAACGATCGTCACCTCTGTTCCAAGTGTATTGTAAAAGTAAGCGAACTCAACGCCGATAGCGCCGGATCCAACCACCAACATCTTCTTCGGTGTTTTATCCAGAATCATTGCTTCGCGATAACCGATGATTTTTTTACCATCGATTTTCATCGCCGGCAACTCGCGCGACCTTCCTCCCGTTGCTAGAATAATATTCTTAGCCTCGTAATCGGTTTTCTTGCCACCCACCTCAACTTCAACCTTTCCACCTTTTTTCAGCTTCGCAAATCCTTCAATTAAATCAATCTTGTTTTTCTTAAACAGGAACTGAACACCTTTGCTATTGCTCGACGCCACATCCCGGCTCCGTTTTACCATCGCTCCCAAATCAGCTTTCGAGTCAGATACTTGAACACCATAATCCTTCGCGTGCTTGATATATTCAAATACGTTAGCACTCTTCAACAATGCTTTCGTTGGAATACAGCCCCAGTTAAGACATATACCACCGATTTCAGCCTTCTCAACAACACCAACCTTCATTCCCAGTTGGGAGGCGCGGATTGCTGCAACATAACCGCCCGGACCACTGCCGACCACGATCAGATCATATTTTGACATAGCGTTCGATTTAAATTCGGTGCCAAAGATAACCGCAGTTTTGCAATAAAAAATAACCTTTCGGGTCTTTACCTGAAGCTTAGAAACTGTTTCCAAAGAAAAATATCCACTCCCTGCTATTTTCGAATATTTGTAAGGCGATCGGTAGCAGAAACGAATGAATTCTTATTTTTGGCATCCATAAATTGCCAGGAATCATTAATACATATCTATGAAATTACTTCAGGGAAAAACGGCACTGGTTACAGGTGCTTCAAAAGGTATCGGAAAAGCAATCGCACTGAAATACGCCGAGCATGGCGCGAATGTGGCATTCACTTACCTCTCAAGCGTTGAACAGGGTCAGGCGCTTGAAAAAGAGCTGGCCGCGAAAGGAATCAAAGCGAAAGGATACCGCTCCGATGCTTCTGATTATACCCAGGCAGACAAGCTTATTAATGATGTGATTGCCGATTTTGGAACGATGGACATCCTGGTGAACAATGCCGGGATAACAATGGACAACCTCCTGCTTCGGTTAAACGAAGAAGCGTGGGATCGTGTCATCAACGTGAACCTTAAATCATGTTTTAATACAGTAAAGGCTGCTACAAAACCAATGATGAAACAAAAGAGCGGTGTTATCATTAACATGACATCGGTTGTAGGAATCAAAGGAAATGCCGGCCAGGCAAACTATGCCGCTTCAAAATCAGGAATTATAGGATTTACAAAGTCTGTAGCGCTCGAGCTCGGCTCTCGAAACATTCGCGCGAATGCAGTCGCGCCTGGGTTTATCGAAACCGAAATGACTGGCAAACTTGATGAAAAAACGGTAGAGCTATGGCGCGACGCAATTCCACTTAAGCGCGGTGGCCGTCCCGAGGATGTCGCAGACGCTTGCGTATTCCTCGCGTCAGACCTGTCGTCGTACATCACCGGACAAGTGATCCAGGTTGATGGCGGCATGCTGACCTAGTAAGCACCGACGATCTCAATAACATTATCTTTTTTCTTCGCTGACTTTTCGTGAAATAAGGCTATTTTTATATATGGCCTATTTTGCACCTGCCAAACCTGCACGATTTTTATCGCAGCCAGCTTGCTCTGTTCGCTTGATCATCAGACTGCGGCCATTATTTTTTTGTTCGGGACGAAATAAGTGACGTGTATGGCCGATGCTATTAAATCAATGACCGGGCTCCTGCGAAAGACGTTTGAAAAGAATGCGTGGCATGGCCCATCCGTTCGCGAAGTGCTGGATGGAATTCCTGAGAACGCAGCATTTGCAAAACTCCAGGACACTCACAGCATCATTGAGTTGGTTGCGCACATGCATTCATGGCGCGAGTTTGTAATTCACAAGCTCCAAGGTGATTTACATTACAGTGTCAACGATGGTCAGAATTTCCCTGCAGTTAGTAATTGGAACGAGGTGAAAGAAAAGTTGTATCAATCTCAAGAGAGATTAATGAGCGCGCTCGAATCATTTCCTGAGTCGTCTTTAATGGAACTGGTACCGCATGCTTCACACAAATACACATATTACACAATGGTTCACGGCATTATCCACCATGACCTTTATCACCTAGGGCAGATTGTCCTGATCAAAAAAGCAACAGAAAAATTGTGAACGTTGAAACAGGACACGATATCACCCTCATGGAAGGCTACGACCTGCTAAAAACTGCTTACTCGAAGCGTGTTAACGATCTTGATGCGAGTGTTGGGTTAACCAAGCAAGCGATTGCCATTGCGGAAAAAACAGATAACCGCGAATTAAAAGCCCACGCGAAAAATCACCTGGGACTTTTTTACATGATCGTTGGGAAGTTTGATGAAGCAAAGGAATGCGCGAACGAAGCATTAATCTATTTTGAGACGAATGAAAACCTGAAAGGCATCGCCGATGCGAAGTATACGATAGCTGGTGTTTATTATAAAACAGACGACTATCATCTCGGTCTCGAATATCTGCTCGACTGCCTTAACATCTACAGAAAATTCAACGATCATTTTAACGAAGCCCGTGTTCTCAAATCAATGGGAACGATATACGAGTATTTCGGTGATCAGGAGAATGCTATCAGAGCATACCTTCGCTCCATCGAGGCAGGAAGGCTAGCGAACGATCCAAACCTGGAATCAAATGCATACAACCCTCTGTCAGGGATTTATGTGAAACGAGGCATGCACGACCTTGCGCTGACGACCATCGAAAAAAGCATTGCAATTAAGGAGCAGAGTAAGGATATCCGCGGCCTTGCATTTGCCTTGTACGGGCGCGGTAAGGTTTACATCAAAACGGGAAAGTTCGAGCGGGCAAAAGCCGACCTTGACAAATCTCTTTCTATACAACGGGAAATGGGCGATAAGCTCGGAGTAACGATGGCGTTAAATAAGCTGGGCGTGTTGTACTGCGAGCTGAAGAATTATTCAGAGGCAAAAACCTACCTGCTTGAATGTCTTGATCTCGCCGAGAAGTTTAAGATCAGATTCATCATTTACAAAGCCCTCTATAATCTTCATCTCGTTTCCAGGAATGAAAACAACGACAGGCAGGCACTTCATTATCTCGAAAGATACATTCGTATAAAGGAGTCCATTATCAATACGCATACTCATAACGTTATCAAAAGCTATGAGGCAATTTCCAAAGTGAAGGCGCTGGAGCATGAGGCGGAAGTGCAGCGAAGCAAGACTGAGATCATCGAGCGAAAAAATGCGGAGCTCGATTCTTTCTTCTATCGCGTTTCACACGACCTGAAGGGGCCCATCTCGTCGCTGATTGGCCTGCATAACCTTGTGAAGATAGACATCAAAGACGAACAGGCACAGCACTACTTCCAGATGTACCAGTCGCAGATCATGCGGATAAACACCATCGTGATGGAGCTTATCAACCTGACGAGGATGAATAATCCCGCAATGAATGTCATTCGCATCGATTTCGATTTACTGCTGCAGGAGTGCATAAATGCCTATGAATATCTGCCGCAATTTTCAAAAATACGTTTCATAAAAGAAATAGATCCGCATATTGAGTTTTACTCCGAATGGGCGATTGTCAATACAATCCTTCAGAATCTTATCGAAAATGCCATTAAGTATTCGAGCCCTGATCGTGAATCGTTTGTACGAATCGCAGTGAATGAAACCAATACTTGTATTAAGATCGAAGTAGAAGACAACGGTATTGGTATATCCCCTGATTATCAGGCGAAAATATTCGACATGTTTTTCAGGGCCAATGATCGCGTTGACGGCACTGGGCTTGGACTTTACATTTTAAGACGGGCCGTCGAGCGCCTGCAAGGGCAAGTCACATTCAAAAGTGAAGCACACTCCGGTTCCACCTTTTTTGTCACATTACCGCTGAAGGCAGGTAAAAAGCAACAACACGATTAGCCATTTGGAGCAAACCTTCCGAACACTTGTCAGTCGCTACGAAAAAATTTATCGACAAGTTGTTGCAAACCAAATTTTCCAATTCTACGTTTGTATCACCAAGTCGAAATAAGCACACCTGCTTTATCGATTTATAAAGAAGCGCGGAGAGACAGGCTCTGTGAAGCGCTAGCAACCCTCCCAAGATGTTGGGAAAAGGTGCTAAATCCTGACTCTGATCCGGAAAGTCCGGGTTGGGATATATAAACCGATTACAATGAAAAACATCATTTACACAATCGTGTCTTTCTTAGACCTGCCTGGTCTGAAAGTGCTGCTTTCCAGTTTATCAAAAGCATTTGATTCTTGTCATCAAGATAACAACATGTGCATGCGTCCATGTTGTTGTAGCTGTTAGTTGCTGATTTATCTCTGATCGCACACAGCAACACCATTGCACGCCTGCCTCGTGACAGGGCAATATAGGTCTGTAATGTCCGTATATCTCATGCATTTTCTTTAAACAATCAAAGCATTTTACTATGTCATTACAACGTTTTGAAACACTCCAGCTACATGCTGGACAGGAAATAGATCCAGCCACCGGCTCGCGTGCAGTGCCTATTTATCAAACAACTTCTTACGCGTTCAAGAACTCCGAACATGGCGCAAATCTTTTTGCACTAAAAGAGTTCGGTAACATTTACACACGAATTCAAAATCCAACAACTGACGTTTTTGAAAAGAGAGTCGCAGCGCTCGAAGGTGGAGTCGCGGCGCTTGCTGTAAGTTCGGGTCAGGCTGCCCAGTTTATTGCGCTGAATAATATCCTTCAGGCCGGCGATAATTTTGTAAGCACTTCATTTTTGTACGGCGGAAGTTACAATCAGTTTAAGGTTGCATTCAAACGCCTTGGTGTTGAAGCAAGGTTTGCTGAAGGTGATAACGCTGATGATTTTGAAAAACTCATCGACACAAAAACCAAAGCGATCTATCTCGAAACAATTGGCAACCCCGGCTTCAACATTCCCGATTTCGAAGCAATCGCGGCTGTTGCGCGCAAGTTTGATATTCCACTTGTTGTTGACAATACATTCGGTGCAGCCGGATACTTGTTTCGTCCAATCGATTATGGTGCGAATGTTGTTGTTGCTTCCGCCACTAAGTGGATCGGTGGTCACGGCACTTCGATCGGCGGTGTAATCGTCGACGGCGGAAATTACAACTGGGGTAATGGCAAGTTTGTACAATTCACGGAACCAGCCGAAGGATATCATGGCTTAAAATTCGCGGAAGTGTTTGGCGAAAACAATCCATTGGGATTACCAAACATCGCGTTCATTATCCGCGCACGCGTCGAAGGCCTTCGGGATTTTGGAACTGCTGTCAGTCCATTCAATTCTTTCCTTTTCCTCCAGGGGCTGGAGACGTTATCACTGCGTGTTCAGCGATCCGTCGACAACGCGTTGGCTCTCGCGCAATGGCTCGAAAACCATCCGTTAGTTGAGAGTGTTAATTATCCGGGATTGCCGGGAAGTACGTATCATAAGCTGGCAAAAAAATATTTGCGAAACGGATTCGGTGGTGTGCTCTCGTTCACTTTGAAAGGGACGCAGCGTCACACAACGCAAGTTGTTGACAATCTTAAACTGATCAGTCATTTAGCAAATATGGGTGATGCAAAAACGCTCATCATTCAACCCGCGGCAACCACGCACCAGCAACTGACGAGCGAAGAGCAACTTGCTGCGGGGGTGCTTCCAAACCTGCTTCGCGTATCTGTAGGAATTGAACACATCGAAGACATCAAGGGCGATTTCGAGCAGGCATTTAAAAAGGTATTTGCAGGAGAACTCGTTGCTTAAGCATCAATATCAAATGGAGAAATCAGAAAACACTTTTCATTTCAACAAAACATTCAACCTGGAATCGGGCGATTCATTGCCCGGTTTCCAGTTGAAATACGTAACAACGGGAAGGCTAAACGTTGAACGCAATAATGTGATATGGGTGTGTCATGCACTGACTGGAAACGCTGACTTTACAGAATGGTGGCCGAAGCTATTCAAATCCGGAGGACTGTTTGATCCATCGGAGAATTTCATTATCTGTGCAAACATGCTTGGTGGATGTTATGGTTCAACAGGGCCGTTGTCAATCAATCCTGTTACGAACGTTCCATATTTCCATGATTTTCCCACAATCACTAACCGTGATATCGTCAATGCTTTTGACCTGCTTCGGCAATCACTCAACATCGAAAAGGTGAAAATTTTGATCGGTGGTTCCCTCGGCGGGCAACAGGTGCTCGAGTGGGCGATCAGTAAACCAGAAGTTTTTGATTGCATCATTCCGATCGCGTGCAATGCACAGCATTCCGCTTGGGGGATTGCCTTTAATGAAGCACAACGGATGGCAATCGAAGCCGATAGCACTTGGCCTGAAAACGATCCACGCGCCGGCGTGTCGGGTTTGAAAGCTGCGCGTGCAATCGGAATGCTCTCGTACCGGCATTACGATTCGTTTGTCAAAACGCAATCAGAAAAGAATAATCAACGCACGGACGATCTCCGAGCCAGCACGTATCAGCGGTATCAGGGCGACAAGCTTGCTAACCGCTTCAATGCGTTTACATATTATCGCTTTTCGAAAGCCATGGATAGCCACAACGTTGGAAGGAACCGCGAAAGCGTTGAGGAAGCTTTAAACGCGATCACCGCTGACACACTTGTTATTGGCATCAACACCGATGTTCTTTTCCCGTTAGTTGAACAGGAGTATCTCGCGAAAAATATTTCCAATGCCTCGCTGGCGGTGATTGATTCAACCTATGGCCATGACGGTTTTCTCGTGGAATTCGATCAGCTCCATGAAATCATAAAACAATTTTTAAACAAAGTCGAAAACAATATTACTGTATGAAAAAGAAATTAAAGCTTGGTCTATTCGGCTTTGGATGTGTAGGCCAGGGGTTATACAATGTGCTTCATAAAACGCACGGCGTAAAAGCTGAGATCAGGAGAATCTGCGTCAAGACAAAAAACAAAACGCGGCCGATAGCTGAAATCTTTTTTACCTACGAGAAAAACGACATTCTCAACGATCCTGAAATTGATGTTGTTGTGGAATTAATTGATGATGCCGACGTAGCTTTCGAAATACTCAAGGCAGCTTTATCCAACGGAAAGGCTGTTGTTACCGCGAATAAAAAAATGCTCGCTGAACATCTGGAAGAAATCTATGAGCTGCAGCAAAAATACCAACGACCTGTTCTTTATGAGGGCGCTGTTTGCGGTAGCATTCCCATCATCCGAAACCTGGAAGAATATTACGACAACGATCTGATCCAAAGCATCGAAGGAATATTCAATGGATCGACCAACTACATACTGACCGAAATATTTGAAGCAGGAAAAAACTATGAAGACGCACTATTTCATGCCCAGGAACTTGGCTTTGCAGAAACAGATCCAACGCTTGATGTAAAAGCATTCGATCCAAAATACAAGTTGGTCATTGCCATTGCGCATACGTTCGGGCTTTTTGTTAAGCCGCAAGAGGTTATCAATATCGGCATCGATCAGGTGTCAGCGCTTGACCTCAAGTTTGCACGTGAGAATAATTACGGCATTAAACTCGTCGCAAGGGCATTTAAGCAAGACAACAAAGTTTACGGATTTGTTGCGCCGCAGTTTATCACAAATCGACACCCATATGCATCCGTGCGAAACGAATATAATGCGGTTCAGGTGAAGGGGGCATTTGCCGAGAAACAGATATTTATCGGAAAGGGAGCGGGTAGTTATCCAACCGGCTCGGCGGTGTTGTCAGATATTTCAGCACTCACATATTCGTACGCGTATGAATACAAGAAACTACTCCAGGCAGACACGATTACGTTTAGCAATGAACTTTGCGCTGAAGTTTTTATCACATTCAACGATAGTATTTCTATCTCTGTAAGCGACTTCAAACGCTTTGACACGGGATATGCAGCAAAAGGACATCATTTTATGCGAGGGCTCGTTACCCTTGATAGGTTGAAGACGTGGTCCGGCATAAACGGTATTAGTATTATCCTGGCTCCGGATACTGATCTCATAACTTCCGAACAATTGTTCGAAGAACAAGTGCTATCGGTTGCATAGAACTTTTCTCAGTTAGTTTAGGGTTAGGACGGCTCAGACGGAGCCGTTCTTCTTGACTTTTATTCAAAAAAGCGTTATCATCGTACCCTGACATCTATTTCTTTGAAGAAAGTCATTACTTTTATTATTCTCGCTCTTTTCCTGTTCAATCTTGGAGGTTATTACATACTCTTTTGGGCTTTGCGCATACAGTCCAATAGCAACCTAATGATTAAAATTGAGACGGGTGATATCGCCGAATACCAGACTATCGAATTGAAGATTCCCATGGGGTTGCCGTATCCTTTAATCAACCAAAGAGGGTTTGAGCGGGCAATGGGAAAATTTGAATACAATGGGGAGTTCTACACGCTCGTCAAATCGCAATATAAAAATGACACGCTTTACATCGTTTGTTTGAAAAATCATGTAGAAAAAAGGCTGACGAAGGTGATGTATGATTACGGAAAACTTACGAACAACGCCTCCGATTCAGACAGCCAAACAATGTCATTTTTGAGCAAATTATCGAAAGACTATCACGAAACCCATACTCCAATATTGGCAGAACGGCACCCTCTTCTTATTAATCTGTCTTTCACTGCTTGCTCAAGCTCTATTCTTGACCGCCACCAAAAAATAATCTCGCCACCGCCGGAAGGGTAAGGTACTACTTATCTGACCGCGGAATTATTTCGCGGGTTATTTCTATTCTTTTACCTTAAAAATTCAAAAAAATGAAATCGTATTTATACGTTTTAATAATATTTTTCATCCTTGCGGTGAATTCAGAAATACATGCGCAGGGATGCGTTGCCGTAAAGAATATGTCGTCTTGCTCAATTGATACAGCTGCGACACGTGGATTTCAGGTTTCCATTAACTATCGATATTTTAAATCATACAAACATTTCCGCGGACGGCACGAAGAAGTAGAAAGAGTTCAGAACGGCACCGAAGTAATTAACAATGACAACTCAGCCATAATTGGCGTTACCTACACGGCAAACAAAAAGTGGAGCGCATCCATTGGAATTCCTTTTGTAAGCATTGACAGGTCATCATTATATGAACACTACGGAAATGGTTTGGACCGGAACCCGGATCAAAAACGTTTTCATACACAGTCACAAGGACTCGGTGACATCCGGCTGACGGGTTATTACAACGCCTTCCATACTTCTAAAATGAATGTCGCATTTGGACTCGGTGTTAAACTACCCACCGGTAATTACCGTGTAAAGGACTATTTTCACAAAAGAGATGAAGAAGGCAATGACTATCTTGAATATAAAGTCGTTGACCAATCAATTCAACTTGGAGATGGTGGCGTTGGCATAAGCACGGAATTCAATCTGAACTATAATTTCACACATCAATTCGGACTTTATGGCTCTGGTCTCTATTTGTTTAATCCCAGGAATACGAATAGCGTGCTGAGAAGCCAAAACCTTTCAGACGGCATCGAGAAATCAAATCACTTCTCTGTTGCTGATCAATTTTTGGCCAGACTTGGCGTTGTCGCCACCGCGCATGCATTTCAATTCGGAGCTGGCGGGCGCCTTGAAGGAATACCTTCCGAAGATCTTATTGGCAAGAGCGAGGGATTTAGGCGGCCTGGTTATATCTTATCGATCGAGCCCTCCGTGGGATATGTGCATTACAGCCATCGCTTCGGATTAAATTTACCGATAGCGTTGCTTCGTAGCAGAACTCAAAACACCATTGACAAAGAACGTACAATCATCACAGGAGAGCGGCAAAACGGTGATGCGGCTTTCGCTGATTGGCTCGTCTCTGTTTCCTACAGCTATACTTTAAATAAATAGCTTCCTCTGCAACACGACCAGGCAAAGGTCGTGTTGCAGTTCTTTGCTCATCAATCCAACTTTTTACAACAAACATGCTGTATATTCACACAAGAATTTATTGGCATGGATCTTACAATTTTTTTCTCGCCAGTCGACGAGCAGGTTTACACGGCAGCAACTTCCCCCTCATGTTTTTATAAGAGCATCAGTGTGTTCGCGGATAAAATGCCCGACTACAGGGGTGCGCACATTGCGATCTTAGGCATAAACGAATCCAGAGGCAGTCAGACTAACGAAGCCACATCAAACGGGCCCGATGAAATTCGTAAAAAATTGTATCAACTAAAACGGGGAAGCGGTAACTACCGGATCGTCGATTTAGGAAATCTTAATCCCGGCCATGACCTTGACGAAACCAACACGCGCATAAGTGAAGTAAGCCGGATGTTGCTTGAAAATAATGTTCTGCCAATTATAATTGGCGGGTCGCACGACCTCGATTACGGGCAATACATTGCTTACGAAACACTGGAGAAACTTGTGAGCTTCCTCAATGTGGATGCGTTCCTGGATCTGGAAGACAAAACATTTCCTGCAGAAAATAAAAAGCACATCAACAGGATACTCCTTCATGAACCAAACTATCTGTTCAGCTATACGCATCTGGCCTACCAAACTTACCTTATTGATCCGCTATCGGTATCGGTACTTGAAAAGCTTTATTTCGAGGCATTCAGAATCGGCCAGATTCGCACAAGTCTTACCGAGATTGAACCGGCGATCAGAAATGCCGACCTGATCTCTTTTGATATCACTGCGATACGATCTACTGACGCGCCCGGAAATGGTAACGCGCAACCTTTCGGCCTCACTGGCGAAGAAGCCTGCCAGATCTGCTGGTATGCTGGATTGAATGAAAAGCTTTCATCCGCAGGATTTTATGAATACAATCCTGATTTCGACGACGCACACAAAAAAACGGCGTCGGTAGTTGCAACCATGATCTGGTATTTCATCGAAGGATTCTATCATCGAAAAAACGAAACAAATTTCAAAAGCAACGACTTCACTAAGTACACTGTGTCGATGCCATCGGAGCCCGAGACAATTTCATTTTACAAAAGTAAGCTCAGTGAAAAATGGTGGATGGAAGTTCCTTACTTAAACGGACGGGAGAAATACGCAAGAAATAGTATTGTTCCGTGTAGCTACAACGATTACCAGATTGCCGTAAAGGGAGAAGTGCCGGAGCGATATATTACCACGGTTGCGAAATTGATTTGAGCAGTCGCGTCCCGGTGGGCTATTTGGCTGCTAGCATGGTGGGATGCAACATGGCCTACACAACATTATTGAGCTGCTCCTTGATTTTTTCGAGTTCCTCCTTCATCAATACAACATGTTTTTGAATTTCGGCATCGTTCGACTTTGATCCGATTGTATTGATCTCGCGCCCGATTTCCTGCGAAATGAATCCTAACTTTTTGCCATTGGATTGAGGCTCATTGACTGCCTGGATGAAATAATCAATGTGCGACTTAAGTCTTACTTTCTCTTCGTTTATGTCAAGCTTCTCGATATAAAAAATAATTTCCTGCTCGAGTCTGTTTGGATCAAACCCTTCTTCGCCAAAAAATGACGTGACGTTATTTTTTAATCGCTCACGAATGCGTGCAACTCTCTTTGGATCCAGCGCCTTGATGCTTTCAAGGTTCTGCTCAATTGAGATGCAACATTGCTTTAACATATTTCCCAACACCTTACCCTCGTCAACCCTGAATTGGTCACATTGCTTGAGAGCGCGTGTCAGCGCATCCTTGATTTTGAGCCACTGATCCTCTCCGATTGAATCATCCTGATTATTTTTAATAACATCCGGTGAGTTCAACGCCAGTTGAAACAATTCGTCGTATGGCGCAACAACTTTATCGGCTAACTTCCTGAGTTCCGAATAATACGCGGCGAAGAGATCCTCGTTGTATGTCTGCTTGATCGCGTTGTCGGAGATGCGTTCGTATTCAATGGCAACCGACACCTTACCTCTTTCAAGAATCTCGCTAATCAATGTTCTTACTTCAATTTCCTTCTCAGCAAATTGCTTGGGCAATCTCAGGTTAAGATCAAGAAATTTCGAATTGAGGCTTTTTACTTCAACGTAAATCTGGGATTGGCCATCATCAAGAGATTGCTGACCGAATCCAGTCATTGATTTTATCATTGCGTTGTTCGTTTAACAGAAGCTTGCAAGATGATGGTACTTTCTCAGAAATCAAATCCAAGCGTAAGGAAACCTCTTGGTTTACCAACTTCATAGTTCTCAACTGGCCATGCGACGTCAAACTTCACATAGTAACCAAATACAACAGTGCGCGCGCCAACCCCGTAGCTATACAACCATGGGTTTAGATAATTCTTAATGCGTGCGGTAATTGGACCCGATTTGATAACATCATAGCTTACGCTCGTTTCATCTGAGAATGGTGGCGAACCGGACCAGCTTGTCCCGATATCATAGAATCCGACAAACTGCAGGTTTCTGAAAAAGTTCGATGCTATCGGTCCGTTTGTCAGTGCTCTGATCAATGGAATGCGAAGTTCTGCATTCATCAGCATCACACTGTTTCCAAAAAGCGTTGCGTAATCGAAACCGCGCAGATTTGTTGCATACTCAACAAAAAGAACGTCCTGCGTTTCTGAACCGATGCCGAGTGGATTTCGCTCACCTTCACCAGTCACACCATCGGTAATCGTCCGGTTAAAGAGCCAGTTATTCATACCACCTAAAAGGAATTTTTTCGGAGCATTACCGAAATACGTTCCTGCAAACCCTCTGACGGCAAATACAATTTCCTTATATAGTTTCTGATAATGTCGCAGATCAACAGCCGCGCGGCTGAAGCTGTTCTCACCCGCATCAAGACCTTCGTAGTGTGTAAGTGAAAGTTTGCCACGCGTACCTTCCATCAGGTTCATGCCGGTTGTAACTGAATTGTCGTACACCAACTCTGTCTTAGCCCCAGCATAATAATGATGTGTCGAAGTGGCGTTGGGGGGACCAGCTGGGAAGGGTTGTTCCCCGAGATCGATGGAATACGTAATTGCCCCAAAAGGTTTTAGCGTAAGCCTCATCCGATCGGAAAAAGGGAACGCAACACCGAGCTCTAACCTGTGCATCGTGTATTTGAATTCATGCGCAGATGAATTTGGAGACCATCTGACCGCCTTCCGATCAAATCTGGCGCTGAAGTCAAGGAATCTTGGTAAGAACTGGAATTCAGCGAACACGTCACCTTCCTTGAGATCAAGCGTTGTCATAATACCACCGTTGAAACGGTAATTTTCCAGCATATCATTCATTTGTGTTTCCAGCAAAATGCCAAGCCCGCGCAGTGGATCTATAACGAGAGAAGTCACGAGGTTGTCGGCGCTGAATTTATTTTCATAGGGAAAAGGTCCGGTTATCTTATTCTTCTCCCTCGCCTTCATATACCGCGAAAGAAAAGACTCGCCCGCCTGGGTTTGTTTTTCAGCTTCGTCCTCAAATTGATAGTTATCAGTACTAACTGCATCTTCCTTTTTTACCGGCGTTTCTGCGAATTCGTAGTTGTCAGTATTTACAACCTCGACAGCAATTGTATCAGGCAATGCTGGAATAGTATCGCTTTCAATGACCGGCTCTTCAAGATTCTCTTCTTGCAGCGTATCCCGTTGAGCCTCCGTTTCTTTTAACCGCGCATTCAGGAGATCCTTAATGCTCATGTTTTTATTTTCTTCCTGTTTTCTTTTTTCGCGGACAACTCGCGCTTGTTGAAGCTCCTTCCTGCGCGTTGCCGGCGTAAACACTTGTCTGTTAAAATTGAAATCACGTTCAATGTATATCTGTTCTCGCATCCTGCGATTGCTCACAAAAGTGAGAATGTTATGTTGAAAGTTGAGGTCGTAATCCTTGATGCTGGTTGAGTAGTTCGTAACCTGCGTATAAATTCCGGATGAACGGTTGTATTTAAAGAGATTAACAATTCCCCGCTGATCTGATAGATAAAAGAAGTTATCGTTATCGAGCGCGATAGGCTGAACATCCTTGCTCAGCGTATTCGTAATCCGCTTCAATAAGTTCTTTGTTGTGTCGAGATCGTAAACAAACAGATTGTAGTTCTCAGGCATTTTTCCAAACTGCGGCTTCGTTAAGGATTTAAGCGAATCAGTTGGCCTGTTAGAGCTGAATACAATGCGGTTGGACCCTGGAATAAATGACGGATCAAGATCGTCATACAGATCATTCGTTAACGTGCGAACACGATCTCGCCGACTGCTAAGAAGATACAGATCGTTCTTACCATCAACATCCGCACTCAGGATCACAAGTCTTCCGTTGTCACTGAAATTGAGACTTCGGATGTTATTAAAACGATCAAGCTCTCGCGGTAGCTTTGAATTTGTTTTCAAATCATATAACCAGAAAACATATTCACCTTTTTTTACACCGATAACGCCGAGGGTATTGACATCAGCCCAGCTGATGAGCGGATGCGTATAGTCAACCCGTTGATTGATAACCTTCGTTCCCCCGGAAAGAATTGTTTTCTCCCGGCCGTTCTCCAGCGACCGGACTTTAACAATATATCTGCCGCGATCATTTACCGCATAGGCAAGATATCTCCCGTCAGGACTGATTTTTATCGTGGTGAATGAAGTTGTCTTGTTCTGAGGATTGGTGAAATATTTTGCGTCATCAGGTTTTTCGTATGATTGTGCTGTCCGGGATTCCATTTCAGAGTAGTATTCATACCATTCGTTCATCAACTGCTTAAATGATACACCCAGCGTAATCAAAACACTTTTTTCTTCGTTGCGCGTAATCCTCGTGTAGTTCAGAATATTTCCGACACTGCTCTTACCATATTTTTCTGCAATAAAATTCCAGACGGATTGCCCTGCGAGCGCGGCTTCAATCCCCTCCAGTCGCCCAATTTTCTTTACCTTTCTTCTGTTCATAACGGCACGGATATAATCGTCCATTTCCGTACTCCATCCTTTTGCCACGTATAAGGCTGCGCCGTCAACAAACCATTCCGGAAGATTCATGAGAATCGAGCTCTGAAAAATATCCTTCAAAGAACCACCGAACATCATTTCATCCACCATCAACTGTGAAATGCGCAGCAGTAACTCCTCCTTGAATTCCTGCGCAGCGCCAATATTGGCTACCTCCACATAAGGCTTGATGAATTCTGTTTCACCATTCACGGTAAAAACTGTCCTGTTCAGGCCAACATTACTTTGACGGAGATCGGTCAGAGAATTATACAGGAAAACTTTTGTTTTGAAATACGGTGGATAGCCGATCAGATCAGTAATCCGGTCGAACTCGGATTCAAGGTATTCAAGGGAATTTTGCGCGACCGCCCTGCTCTTCCCGTAATAGTAGACGTCAAAATTCTCACCGCTTAAATATTGCCAATCAAATTGTTTGTACTGGATCCGGTTTTTTCCAAAAGTCTCGGGCAGGTACTGACCATTCGCCACATAAGCGATATGTAGCAGTGATACGGTGAAAATTGTAAAAAATAAGCGTTTAAAAGACATATGACACTTGGGGAAGTCAATATAATGATTTATACCGAGTAACATCAACCTCTGAATTCAGGGTTGTTTTGCCGTCTAGCCAGTGAATTAACATCTCTGAAAAATAAGGTGCCAAACTGACGCCTTTGGTTCCTAAGCCATTGAAAATAACGATTCGTTCCGATTTAGGATGCGCCCCGATTATGGGCCTTCTGTCTACGGTCGTGGGCCTAATGCCCCATTCGTGCCCGGTCACTTCGAAACGCTGCGTATAAATGGATTGAAGTTTCATTTCTATTTCGTGCCTTCCATTTTCTGTGGTTACCGGTGTCGGATTCTTCAAAACATAGGTTGAGCCCACCCGCCAGTTCATTCCGTGCGGTGAGGGCACCATATAAACGCCCCGATTAACAATAACTTGCTTCGAAAAAGCAGTTTTTATTTCTAAAATCTCGCCTTTTAATGGCCTGATCGGAAGCCGACTAAACCACGGGTTGTGTGAAACATGCGCTCCCTCACAGAAGACTATTTTTAAAGCCCGAATACCACTGTAGGACACGCCTGTCGAATCAACATCTAAGCGCTGGTGATCAAAGTTTTCAGAAGTAAACGCTCCGTGATCAATGAGTACTTTACGTACCGCCTCCAGCATCACGGAAGTATCAATGAAACCGCAATATTTCAATAACAATCCACCGTGCGGATCGTTTAACTCAGGGAACACGGTGTTGCCGTAAATTTTTTCAAGTATTTCGCTATAAACGGGATCAGCGCTTTTAGCCATCCAGTCGTTCTGTTCGCTAATATTTGAGAATGGTCGATAGAGAGGCAGACTATAAAAGAAACGTTTGCCCGTTACCTGCTCTAACTCAGGATAAAAATCATGGAGATATGGAAAAACAAGATCCGTTAACCAGCTCTTAACCAAATTCTGACCAGTAACAGGATTAAACAATCCGGGTGCAACCTTCGTACAGTGATTATTCTCCGGCAGATCGATGACATGTATTCGCTTATTCCGCTTGAGCGCCTGATATGCAACCAACGAACCGGCAAGGCCCTGTCCTATAATCAGATAATCGACAATCTTTTGTGTTGGTTGATCCTCTGCCATTAAATAAAATTGGACGGATGCAAAAAAGCATTCTATTTTTGAAAGAAACTAAAACATGCTCCAAATCAAGTCATTTGTTTTTAATCCGTTTCAGGAGAATACGTATGTGTTGTATGACGAAACGGGTGAATGTGTGATTGTTGATCCTGGTTGTTATGAACCGTCAGAGGAGCTCGAATTGAAATCTTTCATCGATGACAATAAACTGACAGTCAAGTATCTCCTCAACACACATTGTCACATCGACCACGTACTCGGAAACTATTTTGTTAAGAACACTTTTGGCGTAAAGTTTTTGATGCATGCAGCAGATGAGCCGGTGCTTAGAGCTGTAAAAGTTTATGCTCCGAACTATGGTATGGTGAAATATTCGGAGACGCTCCCCGACTCATTTCTCGAGGAAGGTGATGTAGTTACATTCGGAACACAGGCATTGAAAGTGCTTTTCGTTCCAGGCCACGCACCTGGCCATATCGCCTTTTATCAGGAAGGCACAAGAACCCTCATCAGCGGCGACGTATTGTTTTATAACAGCATCGGTAGAACAGATCTCCCGGGTGGAAACTACAGTGTTCTCATCAACAGCATCCACCAAAAACTATTTACGCTTCCTGATGCTGTCATTGTTTATCCGGGGCATGGACCCGAAACAACCATCGGACACGAAAAAAAGACAAATCCTTTTTGCGCGATTGCATAACAAGCGAACTGATCCATGAAAAGACATCTACCGAATTTTCTCACTTGTTGTAACCTCGTCTGCGGTTGCCTCGGCATCGTTTTCGTACTCGAAGAACGGGCAATACCAGCCGCATATTTCGTATGGGCAGCATGCGTTTTTGACTTCTTCGATGGCTTTATCGCTCGATGGTTGAATGTAGCATCCCCAATCGGAAAAGAGCTCGATTCGCTCGCGGACATGATCAGCTTTGGCGTGCTCCCGTCCCTGGTAATGTATAAGATGCTCGAAAGTTCAGGAAGCTTTGAAGCACTTCCATACGCCGCTTTTCTGATCGCGGTATTTTCGGCACTGCGTCTTGCGATTTTTAATATCGATGAAACACAACGCGACAATTTCAAGGGACTTGCCACACCGGCAAACACGATCTTCATCACCTCGTTACCGCTGATAGCTGAAACAGCAGGAAAATGGCTCTACCAACCGGCAGTGCTTTTAGCAATAACAATTATGTTTTCATTCCTCCTCGTGTCGAGAATAGATATCTTTGCATTGAAGTTTAAAAACTTTAGCTGGGCAGATAACAAAGTCAGGTTTATTTTCCTTGGGATTTCGCTTTTGCTATTAATTGGACTTCAGATTGTCGCTATACCGTTAATTATAATATTGTACATCGTTTTGTCGTTAGCAGATAACGCTATTTCCCGTCAGGCAGTCAGAAAGTGAGTCGCAGCTATCTTCATCTGAAATTTTTTTTTCTGATTCCATTTCTGGCGTCACTGAATACGAGCGCCCA
>Ga0196965_1000220_pt1 | contig 40381 bp, 36 predicted proteins | sample S1_20metaG_FD_148668 | JGI IMG/M metagenome (GOLD analysis project Ga0196965, IMG submission 148668) | Soil microbial communities from Anza Borrego desert, Southern California, United States - S1_20 | ecosystem: Environmental > Terrestrial > Soil > Desert | place: USA: California | collected...
TCATGATCGGGGAAATCGGCGGAGCGGCGGAGGAAGATGCCGCCCAGTTCCTCAGGGACGAGGCGCGGGCCGGCCGCGGCAAGCCCACCGTCGGCTTCATCGCCGGCCGCACCGCCCCTCCCGGGCGCCGAATGGGCCACGCCGGCGCCATCGTCTCCGGCGGCAAGGGCGGCGCCGAGGACAAGATCGAGGCGATGGAGGCGGCTGGAATTACGGTCAGCCCGAGCCCATCTGAGCTTGGATCGACCCTCGCCGCGCTTTTGAAGGGCTAGGCGGGGGGCCACGTCACCCCGGACCTGGTCCGGGGCCCATGAACACCGCGGTTCGGGAACCCGCGCTGCCGTGTTCATGGATCCCGGCCTTCGCGGGGATGGCGGGTATGGATATGCTGGAGGCCGGGCGCGTTTCCCCGGTGCGATTTGGAAGGCAGATTGGACTTGGACAGCATCGGCAGCGAACGCGAGCAGGGACCGAGCTGGGCGCGCGCCAACTGGCCCGTGGCCGAGCTCGACGAGCTCAACGCTGGGCTCGACCCCACGCAAATGACGATCGAGAAGGTCGCGGCCAAGGCGAAGGAAGCGGCGCTCGCGAGCGGCAAATCGACGGCGGACGTCGAGCAGGCCGCCAACGACAGCATCTGCGCGATGATGCTGATCCGGACCTACCGGGTGCGCGGCCACCTCGCCGCCAACCTCGATCCGCTCGGCCTCGCCAAGCGCGAGATGCCCGAGGATCTGACCCCCGAATATCACGGCTTCACCGGCGCCGCGCTCGACCGCCAGGTCTGGCTTGGCGGGGCCCTGGGCCTGAAGCAGGGGACGGTTCGCGAGGTCGTCGAAATCCTCAGGCGCAATTATTGCGGCAATGTCGGCCTCGAATATATGCACATCAACGACGTCGCCGAGCGCCGCTTCCTTCAGGAGCGGATGGAGGGCCGCGACGCCGAGATCCGCTTCACCCCCGAGGGCAAGCAGTCGATCCTCCAGAAGGTGATCGAGGCCGAGCAGTGGGAGAAGTTCCTCGCCCGCAAATATGTCGGCACCAAGCGCTTCGGGCTCGACGGCGGCGAATCTATGGTCCCCGCGCTCGAGGCGGTGATCAAATATGGCGGCCAGTACGGCGTTCGCGAGATCGTCTTCGGAATGGCCCATCGCGGGCGCCTGAACGTCCTCGCCAATGTCATGGCCAAGCCCTACCGGGCGATCTTCAGCGAGTTCGCCGGCGGCTCCGCGAATCCGGAGGACGTCGGCGGCTCGGGCGACGTCAAATATCATCTCGGCACCTCGTCGGACCGCGAGTTCGACGGCATCCAGGTTCATATGTCGCTGGTCCCCAATCCCAGCCATCTCGAAGCGGTCGATCCGGTCGTGCTCGGCAAGGCGCGAGCCCTTCAGGTCGGCCGCGGCGGAAGCAAGGCGGTGGGCGAGGTCCTGCCGGTGCTCCTGCACGGCGACGCGGCCTTCGCCGGCCAGGGCATCGTCGCCGAATGCTTCGCCTTCTCGGGCATTCCGGGCTACGGCACCGGCGGCACGATCCATTATGTGATCAATAACCAGGTGGGTTTCACGACGAGCCCGCAATTCGCCAGATCGTCACCCTATCCGTCTGACATCGCCAAGTCGGTCCAGGCGCCGATCCTGCACGTCAACGGGGACGATCCCGAGGCGGTGACCTTCGCCTGCAAGCTCGCCATCGAATATCGCCAGAAGTTCGCCCGCGACATCGTCATCGACATGTGGTGCTACCGGCGCTTCGGCCATAACGAGGGCGACGAGCCGAGCTTCACCCAGCCGCTCATGTATGCCGAGATCCGCAAGCACCCGCCGGTCTCCGAGCTTTACGGAGCCCGGCTGCGCCAGGAAGGCGTGATCGACTCCGCCTGGGCCGAGGCGCGGGTGAGCGAGTTCACCGCCCTGCTCGAGAACGAGTTCGAGGCCGCCAAATCCTATCTGCCCAACAAGGCCGACTGGTTCGAAGGCCGCTGGTCCGGCCTCGGCCGGCCGGAGACTCCGGAGACCGAGCGCCGCAACGTTTCCACCGCGGTCGAGGAAAATGTCCTGCATGAGGTGGGTGCAATACTGACCACGATCCCGGAGGGCCTCACCGTCCACAAGACGCTGCAGCGGATCATCGACGCGAAGCGCGAGATGTTCGCCGGCGGCCAGGGCTTCGACTGGGCGACCGCCGAAGCGCTCGCTTTCGGGACCCTGCTCAGGGAAGGCTGCGGAGTCCGGCTCTCAGGCCAGGACAGCGCGCGCGGCACGTTCAGCCACCGCCACGCCGCCTGGATCGACCAGACCGACGGCCGCAAATATATCCCCCTGACGACCGTCGAGGGCGCCCGCTTCGAGGTTCGGGATTCGCCGCTCTCCGAGTTCGGGGTGCTCGGCTACGAATATGGCTTCTCGATCGCCGACCCGCGCACCCTGGTGCTTTGGGAAGCGCAGTTCGGCGACTTCGCCAACGGCGCGCAGGTGATCATCGACCAGTTCATCGCCGCCGGCGAGGCCAAGTGGCTCCGCGCCAGCGGCCTCGTCATGCTTCTGCCGCACGGTTACGAAGGGCAGGGGCCGGAGCACAGCTCGGCGCGGCCCGAGCGGTTCCTGCAATTGTGCGGCGAGGACAATATCCAGGTCGCCTATTGCACGACCCCGGCCAATTATTTCCACCTGCTCCGGCGGCAGATGAAGCGCGACTTCAGGAAGCCGCTGATCGTGATGACCCCCAAGTCGCTGCTCAGGCACAAGCAGGCGGTCTCGGCCCTCGGCGACTTCGCGGGCGAGAGCCATTTCAAGCGCATCCTGTCCGACCTCGGCGGGCCCGCCGACGCCGATGTGAAGCGGCTGGTATTGTGCACCGGCAAGGTCGCCTACGAGCTGATGGAGGCGCGCGACAAGGCCGGCGACGCCCACACTTCGATCGTCAGGCTAGAGCAGCTCTATCCCTTCCCGTCCGAGCCGCTGACGACCCGCCTCAGGCGCATGACCGGTCTCGAGGAGGTGGTGTGGGCGCAGGAGGAGCCGCAGAACCAGGGTTACTGGAACTTCCTCGACTGGCGGATCGAGCGCTGCCTCGAGGAATCCGGGGTGAAGCCGCGGCGGGCGCTCTATGCCGGCCGCCCGGCCTCGGCGTCGCCGGCCACCGGCCTCGCCAGGCGCCACGCCGCGGAGCAGGCGGCCTTGATCGCCGACGCGCTCGGCCATAGCACCCACGCGCCGGCGCAGCGCAAGGCCGGATAAAGGAACGACATGGCGACTGAAGTCAAAGTCCCCACCTTGGGGGAATCGATCACCGAGGCGACTCTCGGCCAGTGGCTCAAGATGCCCGGCGACGCGGTCAAGGCCGACGAGCCGGTCGCCAGCCTGGAGACCGACAAGGTCGCGATCGAGGTGCCCTCGCCGGTCGACGGAGTGATGGGCGACCAGCTCGTCGCGGTCGGCGACACCGTCGCGGTCGGCGGGATCATCGCGCGAATCGAGAGCGGCTCGGGAATGCCGGCCGCGGCCCCGTCCGAGCAGGCGGTTCCGGCCGCCGTCCCGGTCAATCCGGAGGGCGCCGGCGAGAATGTCGAGCTTCGCTCCGAGCAGGACGAGGAGGCCGCCGAAGACGATTCTCCGCACCTGACCCTGTCCCCGGCGGTCCGGCGGATCGTGCTCGAGCACCATCTCGATCCGTCGCGGATCAAGGGCACCGGCAAGGACGGCCGGCTGACCAAGGACGACGTGCTCGCGGCCGCCGCCAGGGCCAGGGAGGCCGCGCCTCCGCCGCCGCCGCCCGCCGCCGCCGCTCCTCCGCCTCCGCCCGCGCCGCGCGCCGTCCCGGGCGAGCGACGCGAGGAGAGGGTAAGGATGACGCGCCTCCGGCAGACCATCGCCCGGCGGCTCAAGGAAGCGCAGAATACGGCGGCTTTGCTGACCACCTTCAACGACGTCGACATGACGGCGGTGATGGAGGCGAGGGGCCGCTACAAGGACCTGTTCGAGAAGAAGCACGGCATCCGGCTGGGCTTCATGAGCTTCTTCGTGAAGGCGGCGGTGCTGGCGGCGCGCGACGTGCCGTCGGTCAACGCCTACATAGAAGGCGAGGAAATCGTCTATCATGATTATGTCGACGTCTCGGTCGCGGTCTCCGCCCCGAACGGGCTGGTCGTGCCGGTCATCCGCGACGCCCAGGCGCTGAGCTTCGCCGAGGTCGAGAAGACCATCGCCGACTTCGGCAAGCGGGCCAAGGAAGGCTCGCTGACCATGGCCGACATGGAAGGCGGCACCTTCACCATCTCCAATGGCGGCGTGTTCGGCTCGCTCCTCTCCACCCCGATCATCAACCCGCCCCAGTCGGCGGTGCTCGGAATGCACCGGATCGAGGAAAGGCCGGTGGTCCGCGGCGGGCAGGTGGTGGTGCGGCCGATGATGTACCTGGCCTTGTCCTACGACCATCGGCTGGTCGACGGCCGCGAGGCGGTGACCTTCCTCGTGCGGATGAAGGAAGCTCTGGAAGACCCGACGAGATTGCTCATCGACCTTTGACCCGTTCGGGCTGAGCTTGTCGAAGCCCTCTCCTTCCGCGGAAGGAGGAAGAAAGGAAAGCCCTTCGACAAGCTCAGGGCGAACGGAGTTTTGGAATGACTGACACCAATTTCGACGTGATCGTGATCGGGGCCGGGCCGGGCGGCTATGTCGCCGCCATCCGGGCCGCGCAGCTCGGGCTGAAGACCGCCTGCGTCGAGAGCCGGGAGACGCTCGGCGGGACGTGCCTCAACGTCGGCTGCATTCCCTCCAAGGCCCTGCTCCACGCCTCGGAGCTGTTCGAGGAAGCCGCCCACGGAACGATGGCGAAATGGGGGATCAAGGCGACCGGGGTCGAGCTCGACCTCGACGCGATGCACGCCGGCCGCAAGGAGGCCGTGAAGGGGCTGACCGGGGGCGTCGAGTTCCTGTTCAAGAAGAACAAGGTGACCTGGCTCAAGGGCCACGCCAGGTTCACCGCGCCGGGCGCGATCGACGTCGCCGGCCAGGGATACACCGCGAAGAACATCGTCATCGCCACCGGCTCCTCCGTCACGCCGCTTCCCGGGGTCGAGATCGACCAGGAGCGGATCGTCGATTCCACCGGCGCTCTCGAGCTGGCCAGGGTGCCCGGCCATCTCGTGGTGATCGGCGGCGGGGTCATCGGGCTCGAGCTCGGCTCGGTCTGGCGGCGGCTCGGCGCCAGGGTGACGGTGGTCGAATATCTCGACCAGATTCTGCCCGGAATGGACGCCGAGGTCCGCAAGGAGGCGGCGAAGATCTTCAAGAAGCAGGGCTTCGAGATGCGCACCTCGACCAAGGTCACCAGGGCCGAGAAAACCGGCGAGGGCGTCGTCCTCACCGTCGAGCCGGCCCAGGGCGGCGAAGCTCAGACGATCGAGGCGGACGTCGTCCTCGTCTCGATCGGCCGGCGGCCGAACACCGAGGGACTCAACCTCGAAGCCGCCGGAGTCCAGCTCAACAAGCGCGGCCAGATCGAGGTGGACCACGATTTCCGCACCGGAGTCGAGGGCGTCTATGCGATCGGCGACGTCACTCCGGGCCCGATGCTCGCCCACAAGGCGGAGGACGAGGGGATCGCGGTCGCCGAGATCCTCGCGGGGCAGGTCGGGATCGTCAATCACGAGGTCATCCCGAGCGTCGTCTACACCTTCCCGGAGATCGCCTCGGTGGGCAGGACCGAGGAGGAGCTCAAGGAAGCGGGAATCGAGATCAGGACCGGCAAGTTCCCGATGCTGGGCAACAGCCGCGCCAAGACCAACCGCGAGACGGACGGCTTCGTCAAGGTCGTCGCCGACGCCCGCAGCGACCGGGTGCTCGGGGTCCACATCATCGCCTCCGTCGCGGGCACGATGATCGCCCAGGCCGCCCAGGCGATGGAGTTCGGGGCGACCAGCGAGGACATCGCCTATACCTGCCACGCCCACCCGACCCATTCGGAAGCGGTCAAGGAAGCGGCGATGGCGGTGACGGGCAAGCCGATCCACGTCTGACGGCCGCGCCTGCTTGACTGGCGGACGTGACAGGCGTCTCCTGCGTTCCCGACCCGAAACGATGGAGCTCGGCCGTTGAGACTTGCTTCCGCACCGCTGGCCTGCGCGCTCGCGCTCGCGGGCTGCGGCCCGAAATCGCTGGAGCTGCCCGCCGATCCGGTCGACCGCGCCGCGACCTGCGGAGTCGTCGCCGCCGCCGCCGCGCGCACGGCCGAGACGAACGTGCAGGCGCCGCTGCCGCTCGCGGCGCAGGGCAAGATCTTCCATTATGCTTTGCTCGCCGCGTCCGAGGGCGGGGAGTTCGGGGCGGAGATCGCGAACCGGGTCAACAAGCGCATGCGCGAGCTGGAGGCGGGCATTACCGGCGGCAAATGGCGCGACCTCGTTCCGGCCTGCGACTCGGCCTTCCCGGCGGCGGGCAAGACCGACGTCAAGCTCCCCGCCATCCGTCTCAACGCACAGCTCGCCTGCGAGGAGCTGGCGGATTTCGCCGACGTCGCGCTCGAGGGCGCGGAGAGGGATTACGGCAACGAGCTCGCCGCCTACCGGCGCATGCGTAGCGACCTCAACGACGCCCTCGCGCCGGGCCTTCGCGCCCGGGCCGGAACCGACGCCGAGGCGCAGAGCCGCGACCGCAACCGCGCCCTCGCGACGGCGGCGCAGCTCGGCTCGCCGATTCCGGTCCTCGACGCGTGCATGGGGCGATTCAGGTAACGGGGGAGGGGATGAAGGCTCGGCAGCGGCTCAGGCGATGGCATATCTGGCTGGGCTGGATCGTCGGCCTGCCCTTCCTGGCCTGGACCGTGTCCGGCCTCGTCATGGTGGCTCGGCCGATCGAGACGGTGCGCGGCGAGGGGCTGCTCGCCGAGGCGCCGGCGCTCCCGTCCGGGCTCGCGCCCGTCGTCCCCGCGATCGGCCCGCGGCCGCTCGCCTCGCTTCGGCTGGAGGCGCGCGGCGACGGGGCGAGGTGGCTGCTCAAATATGCCGACGGCGGCACCCGCCTCGCCGACGCCGCCACCGGCCGGCTGCTGCCGCCGCTGGCGGCCGCCGACGCGGCCCGGATCGTTGAGGCGAGCTACAAGGGGGCGGCCCGGATCGCCGCGGTCGATCGCACCTCGGCGGAGGCGCCGCCGCTCGAGCTTCGCCGCAAGGTCGCCGCCTGGCGGGTGACGATGAGCGACGGCACCCGCTTCTACCTCGACGCCGCCACCGGCGAGGTGCTCGCGAGACGGACCCGCTGGTGGCGTTTCTACGACCTGATGTGGGGCATACACATCATGGACCTTGAGACCCGCACCGACGCCCACAACCCGCTTCTCATCGGCTTCGCGTGCGTCTCGCTGGCGACCGTGCTGCTGGCGCTGGCGCTGCTTCCGCTGACCCTGAAGCGCCGCCGCGGCCGGTGACCGGCCCCGCCGCCTTGCTGGGCACGGCCCTGCCCTATCTCGACTGGGCGGGAGTCGCGGTCTTCGCCTTTTCGGGGGCCCTTGTGGCGGCGGCCAAGCGGCTGACCTTGGTCACCTTCATCTTCTTCGCCGTGATCACCGGCATCGGCGGCGGCACGGCGCGGGACCTGCTGATCGGCGCTCCCGTCTTCTGGGTTCACGAAAACGCGATCCTCCTCATCTGCCTGGCGGCGGCACTCGCCGCCTGGTTCTCCCCCGGCACCTTGTGGAAGGGACGGGCGCTGCCGTGGCTCGACGCGGCGGGGATCGCCGCCTACGCCACCTACGGCGCCGCCAAGGGCCTCGCCTTCGGTCTGGCGCCGATTCCAGCCATGGCGATGGGGGTGCTCACCGCCTGCCTCGGCGGGATCGTCCGCGACGTGCTCGCCGGCGAACCGTCCATCCTGATCCGGCCGGAGCTGTACGTCACCGCCGCCGCTTTGTCGGCGGCCTTGATGGTGGGGCTCCTGCTGGCGGACGTTCCGGCCGCGCTCGCCGGCGTGGTCGCGGCCGGCGCCGGCTTCGCCCTGCGGGCGGGAGCGATTCATTTCGGTTGGAAGCTGCCGGCCTACAACCGCGAAGCCCGCCATTCCGGCGAAGGCCGGAATCCGTGAACTCGACCTTTTCGCGAACAATCCCCGGCCACCGTGTTCAGGGATCCGGCCTCCGCCGTGATGACATGAGGGTTGACTTGATTGAACGATCAATCAACAAGGAGCCATGGCCGGCAAGGACACACGCGGGCGGATCGTCGAGTCGGCGATGGAGCTGTTCTGGCTGAAGGGCTACGGCTCGACCTCGATCGCCGACATATTGAGCCGGAGCCAGGTCAACAGCGGCAGCCTCTACCATTTCTTCCCGGGCAAGCAGGACCTGCTCATCGCCGTCCTCGAAGCCTATCGCGAGGGCATCGGCCCGATGCTGCTCGAGCCGGCCTGGGCGGGAGTCGCCGATCCGGTCGAGCGGGTCTTCGCGCTGCTCGGCAAATACCGGTCGCTGATCGTCGAGACGGAATGCGGCTATGGCTGCCCGATCGGAAGCCTGGCGCTGGAGCTTCACGAGGCGGATCCGGCGGTGCGGCGGCTGCTCGCCGAGAATTTCGAAGGGTGGGTTCAAGCGGTCGCCTCGTGCCTGGAAGAGGCGCGGGAGCGATTCCCGCCGGGCACCGATTTGCGGGCGCTGGCGGAGCTCGCGCTCACCGTCATGGAAGGCGGAGTGATGCAGGCGCGGACCCACCGCGACGTCGGCCATTTCGACCGGTCGGTGGCGCAGCTTCGCGCCTATTTCGACATGCTGGTCGTGAAGGAAGAGGAGGCGGCATGAAGAGGATGATCGCGGCCCTGTTGCTCGGGCTGGCGGCGGCGCCGGCGGCGGCGGCGACGAAGGAGCGGGCTCCCGACGGTACCTACCTGCTGGTCAACGAGGCGGTGATCGACGCGGCGCCGGCGGAGGTGTGGGCGGCGGTCTCGACGGCGGACGGGTGGAAGCGCTGGGCGGTGCCGGTCGCCTGGGCTGCGGCCCCCGACATGATCGAGACCAGCTACACGCCCACGGCCGGGCCCGGAGACCCGTCGACGATCCGGCAGCAGGTGCTGCTCCGGGTGCCGGGGCGGCTGATGGTGTTCCGGACGGTGAAGGCCCCGGACCGTTTTCCGGACTTCGATACCTATGCGAAGGTGGTCAGCGCGTTCGAGCTTGAGGCGGCCGGGGACGGGCGGACCAGGATTCGCCTCACCGGGGCCGGCTATGCCGACACCGAGGCGGGGCGACGTCTGCTCGCATTCTTCGAGAAGGGCAATCAGGTCTCGCTCGACGCTTTGAAAGCCCATTTCGCCAAGGCCGGGACTCCGCCCGCGCCACTGCGCGCGGAGCTGGAGCCTTTGCGCTTCCTCCTTGGCCATTGCTGGCGCGGCGAGTTCAGGAACGGCTCGGTCGACGTCCATTGCTTCGAGAGCGTCTATGGCGGCCAGCATGTGCGCGACCGGCACGAGGTGACGGGATCCGGGGCGCCCTATCGGGGGGAGACCCTGTACAGCTGGGACGGCGCGGCGAAACGGGTCGCCTACACCTATTGGAACTCGTCGGGCGGAGTCAGCCGGGGGACGATGACGGCCGGGGCCGAAGCCCTCGACTTCGGCAACGAGACCTATACCGGCGCGGACGGGCGCAGGATGACGATTTCGACCAAGTGGCGGAAGGTCGGCGCCGACGCCTACGAGACGGTCAGCACTTCCGCTGCCGATCCCACCGGCAGCCGGGTCGTTCGGTATAAGCGGGTGGACTGAGAATGAGTCTTCCCCCCGCACTTGCGGGGAGGAATCAAATGAAATCGGCGACGCGGTGCGGCCGCGGCTCTTCGGGCGGGTTCGCCGGCCTCGCCAGCGCCCGCTGCCACAGCCCGACATCGTGCCAGCCGCCCAGCTTCCAGCCGACCTGCCGGTAGATGCCGGCGGGCGCGAAGCCGAGCCGTTCGTGGAGTCGGACGCTGGCCGCGTTGGGCAGGGTGATGGCGGCGATCGCCTGGGTGAAGCCCTGCGCCTCGAGGGTGGCGAGCAAGGGTTCGTAGAGCTGCCGCCCGAGCCCTCTCCCGCCCGCTTCGGCGCGGAGGTAGACGCTGGTCTCGACGGTGAAGCGGTAAGCAGGGCGGTCACGGAAGCGCGCCGCGTAGGCGTAGCCGAGCAGGGTTCCGTCCCCGGCCTCGCCGGCGAGCCATGGGTAGAACGTGCCACCAGCCTCGATCCGCGCCCGCATCGCCTCCGCCCCCGGCGGTTCCGTCTCGAACGAGACCGCGCTCGCCCTGACGAAGGGGGCGTAGATGTCGGCGATGGCCGCGGCGTCGTCGGGCGTCGCGGCCCTCAGCTTCATGCGCCGAGCAGGCGCCAGAGCCAGCCGGTCAGTCCGGAGGCCAGAGGCGTCCGGGCGCGTGCCGAATGGCCGGCGCACTCGAGGCAGCGGGCCTGGATCGCGGCGCCCGAAACCAGCCGCTCCGCCTCGCTCATGGCCGCGAGCATCCTGAGCCGCGGCTTGGCGGCGAGCCGGCTGAACGCATCCGGCGAAGCTTCCTCCTCGCCGTCGCCCGCCAGCGACATCAGCAGCTGGTCGCCGAAGCCCGGCTCACGTTCGAGCCACACGGCCCTGGCCTCGGCGGGATCGAGCTGGGCCCGGCGCGCCGCTTCGCGCACGGCATCGTCGAGGCCGCCGAAAGCGTCGACGAGACGAAGCTGATGAGCGGTGCCGCCGGCCCAGATCCGGCCCTGGGCGATCTGGTCCACCTGAGCGACCGGTATCTTCCGGGCCGCCGAGACCAGAGCGAGGAAGCGCCGGTAGGTGCCGTCGACCCCCATCTGGAGCAGCCGGTCGGCCTCGGGCGAGGGGCCGCGGAGCAGATCGGGCTCGCCCGACAAGGGCGTCGTCTTGACGCCGTCGGCGCCGAGGCCGAGCTTGGCCATCGCTCCTTCGAAGCTCGGCAGCACCCCGAACACTCCGATCGAGCCGGTGATGGTGGAAGGCTCCGCGAAGATCCTGTCGCCGGCGGTCGCCACCCAATAGCCGCCGGACGCGGCGACGCTGCCCATCGAAACGACCACGGGAAGGCCCTTCGCCTTCGCGGCGAGCACCGCCTGGCGGATTCGCTCGGAAGCGAGGGCGGAGCCGCCGCCGGAATCGACCCGGACCACCAGCGCCTTCAGGTCGCGCTCGCGAAGGCCCTTCTCGAGCGCCCGGACGATCGTCTCGGCGCCGGCGGTTCCGAGATTTGCCTCGCCGTCGACGATGTCGCCGGCGACCGTGACGATTCCGATCTGCCCGCCGGTGTCGCTGGCCGGGTTGGCCTCGATCCATTTGCGATAGTCGATTCGGTGGAAGCTGCCGGGAATCTCGTCGTAGCGCGTGCCGGCGATCTCGGCGACCCGGAGGTCGAACGCGTGACGCTCGCCGATCCGGTCGACCATCCCGGACTCGAGCGCGGCGCGGGCCATGTCGCCGTTGGCCGCGGCGACCCGGCCCGGCAGGTCGGCGACATAGGGCGCGAGCTGGGCCTTCGGACGCGCCTGCCGCACCTCCTGCTGCCAGTTCTCCCACATGACGCCGTAGACCGCGCTCAGCGCCTGCCGCGCCTCGGGCGACATGTCGGTCCGGGTGAGCGGCTCCGTCGCCGCCTTGTAGGTGCCGGCCTTGTAGACGTTGGCTGTGACTCCCAGCTTGTCGAGCAGGCCCTTCAGATAGAGGTTGGCGCCTCCCGGCCCGGTGACCAGCACTCCGCCCATCGGGTTGACCCAGACCTCGCTGGCGTGGCTCGCGAGCAGGTAGGAATCGTCGTCATAGGCGGTGGCGTAGGCGAGGACAGGCTTGCCCGCCTTGCGGACGGCGTCGAGCGCCTCGCCCACCGACGACAGGGTCGCCTGGCCGCCGCCCGAGAAGATGTCGAGATCGAGCGCGACCGCCTTGACGCGATCGTCGGTCGCCGCGACCTGGAGCGAGTGGACGACGTCGCGCAGCCGGTATTCGCGCGGGCCGCCGCCGCTGAACACCTCGCTCGCCGTCGCCTGGGCGGGTTGCTCGACGATCGGACCGTCGAGCTGGAGCAGCAAGGCGCCCCGGTCGCCGGCGCCGAGCGTCGGCCTGGCGGTCATCGCCGCGTAGAGGAGAGCGAAGAAGAGCAGCATGAACAGGAGGACGAGCCCGTCCTTGATGCCGACGAGCAGCTTCCAGACCTTGCCCGCGAACCTCATTGCCTTGCACTCCTTCCCTGGACCCTGGGCTAGACCAGCGCCGTCCCACTGTAAATTCCTCCGCCGACAAAGCGACGAATCGACAAACCCTCATCCCGGACCTGTCCGGGATCCATGAACACGGATCACGATCCAGTCGGCACCGGCGGTGTTCATGGATTTCCGCCCTTCGCCGGAATGACGGAGCAAATTCCGCGCATCCGACCCTTGACCGGCGATGAACAAGTCCTAGATGAGCCGTGCTGGCACTCGCGAGGGGTGAGTGCTAACAAATTCAACCAGGCGGCCGCGAAGCCCATATGGGATTGCGGCCGCAAAAGCGAAGAAGAGGTGACGCGCATGAATTTTCGTCCGCTCCATGACAGGGTGCTCGTCCGCCGCGTCGAGGCCGAGGAGAAGACGGCCGGCGGCATCATCATCCCCGACACGGCCAAGGAGAAGCCGCAGGAGGGCGAGGTCGTCGCCGCCGGCACCGGCAGCCGCGGCGAGGACGGAACGATCACTCCGCTCGACGTCAAGGCCGGCGACAAGATCCTGTTCGGCAAATGGTCCGGCACCGAGGTTCGCCTCAACGGCGAGGACCTGCTGATCATGAAGGAAAGCGACATCCTCGGGATCGTCGGCTGATCCGGGTTCCTCGCGCGCACGCGCGCGATACCCACTGACTTTACTGACCTTAGACCCGCGACCGCGGGCAAGATGAGAAGGAAGAGAAGACATGGCAGCGAAAGACGTTCGCTTTTCGCGTGACGCCCGCGAGCGCATCATGCGCGGCGTCGACATCCTCGCCGACGCGGTGAAGGTGACCCTCGGCCCCAAGGGCCGCAACGTCGTCCTCGACAAGAGCTTCGGCAGCCCCCGAATCACCAAGGACGGCGTCACCGTCGCCAAGGAGATCGAGCTCAAGGACAAGTTCGAGAATATGGGTGCGCAGATGCTGCGCGAGGTCGCGTCGAAGACCAACGACCTGGCCGGCGACGGCACCACCACCGCCACCGTTCTCGCCCAGTCGATCGTCCGCGAGGGCATGAAGTCGGTCGCCGCGGGCATGAACCCGATGGACCTGAAGCGCGGCATCGACCTCGCCGTCACCCGCGTCGTCGAGGACCTCAAGGCCCGCTCCAAGCCGGTCAGCGGCAGCAACGAGATCGCCCAGGTCGGGATCATCTCGGCCAACGGCGACACCGTCGTCGGCGAGAAGATCGCCGAGGCGATGGACAAGGTGGGCAAGGAAGGCGTGATCACCGTCGAGGAGGCCAAGGGCCTCGAGTTCGAGCTCGACGTCGTCGAAGGCATGCAGTTCGACCGCGGCTACCTCTCGCCCTACTTCATCACCAACCCCGAGAAGATGCAGGTCGAGCTTAGCGACCCCTACATCCTCATCCACGAGAAGAAGCTCTCCAACCTCCAGGCGATGCTTCCGATCCTCGAGGCGGTGGTCCAGTCGGGCCGTCCGCTCCTCATCATCGCCGAGGACATCGAGGGCGAGGCCCTGGCCACGCTCGTCGTCAACAAGCTTCGCGGCGGACTCAAGGTCGCGGCGGTCAAGGCTCCGGGCTTCGGCGATCGCCGCAAGGCGATGCTCGAGGACATCGCGATCCTCACCAACGGCGAGATGATCAGCGAGGATCTCGGCATCAAGCTCGAGAACGTCACGATCAACATGCTCGGCCAGGCCAAGCGCGTCACCATCGACAAGGACAACACCACGATCGTCGACGGTGCCGGCGAGGGCGACCGCATCAAGGCGCGGGTCGAGGCGATCCGCTCGCAGATCGAGAACACCACCAGCGACTATGACAAGGAGAAGCTCCAGGAGCGTCTCGCCAAGCTCGCCGGCGGCGTTGCCGTGATCAAGGTCGGCGGCTCGTCCGAGATCGAGGTCAAGGAGCGCAAGGACCGCGTCGACGACGCCCTCCACGCCACCCGCGCGGCGGTCGAGGAAGGTATCGTCCCCGGTGGCGGCACCGCTCTCCTCTACGCCACGAAGGCGCTTCAGGACATGAAGGGCGCCAATGACGACCAGACCCGCGGCATCGACATCGTCCGCCGCGCCCTGCAGTCGCCGATCCGCCAGATCGCCGAGAATGCGGGCCATGACGGCGCCGTCGTCGCCGGCAAGCTGATCGACGGCGAGGACCAGACGATGGGCTTCAACGCCCAGACCGAGGTCTACGAGAACCTCGTCCAGGCGGGCGTCATCGATCCGACCAAGGTCGTGCGCACGGCCCTGCAGGACGCGGCTTCGGTCGCCGGTCTCCTCATCACCACCGAAGCGGCGGTGAGCGAGGCTCCGGAAGACAAGCCGGCCGGCGGCGGCGGAATGCCCGGCGGCGGCATGGGCGGCATGGGCGGAATGGACTTCTAAGGTCCGGGCGTCCGACGCTGAAATGAAGAAGGGCCGGGGAGGCGACTCCCTGGCCCTTTTTTCTGTCCGCCAGCGGACGGCAGTGTCCGCCAACGGTCAGGGAGCCGCCCCAGGGCCGTCATGCCCACTTGATCCGGCATCCAAGAACACGGACCGAGGACAGTGACGCACGGCAGCGATCACGGATTCCGGCCTTAGCCGTAATGACGGCGAGGCGACGGCACGCTCCTTGCACCATTTCGTTCGAGCGCCATCAGCCTCGAAAGGGTGTTCATGCTCCGAGCCGCCGCACTGCTCAGCCTGGTCCTCGCCTTGTTCGTCTCGGCGGATGCCGAGGGCACAGGTAACCCCGCCTCCCGCCTTGCCCTCGCCGCGTGCGACATCCTCAAGCATGACGACAATGGTCCCGTGGCGGGCGAGACCGTCGCGGTGCGCTGCGGCACTTTCACGGTACCGGAGAATCGAGCCACCGGGCGCGGGCGAATGCTGCCGCTGAAGGTGATCGTCATCCCGTCCCGAGCATCGCGGGCGGCGACGAAGGCGCCGATCTTCTATTTCACGGGCGGCCCCGGCCAGGCGGCGACCGAGGCGACCTGGCTCGCCGGCTCCTGGCACAGCGAGGAGCATGACGTGGTGCTCGTCGACCTGCGCGGGACCGGCGAGGGCACGGCCCTGGACTGTCCGAGCGGCGGATCGGACGAGGATCCGCAAAGCTATCTGCGTCCCTTTCTCTCGCAGGGCACCGGGTTCGCCGCCTGCCGGGACGAGCTTTCGAAACGGGCCGACCTCACCCAATATACGACCACCATCGCGATGCGGGATGTCGACGAGCTCCGCGAGGCGCTCGGCTACAGGCAGATCAGCATAGAAGGCGGCTCCTACGGCACCCGGGCGGCGATGGAATATATCCGGCTGTTCCCGCGCCGGGTCCGCTCCGCCGTCCTCTACAGCCTCGTACCGGTCGAGAACCGCTCACCGCTCTTCCATGCCCGCGCGGCGAAGCGGGCCTACGACCTGATGGTCGAACAGTGCCACGCGGAAGCCCCCTGCCGTGCCGCCTACCCCAATTTAAGAAGCGACGCGGCCACGATCATGAAGCGCCTGGAGGCGCAGCCGGCCCGCGTCACCGTCGCCAATCCGGCGACCGGGCAGCCGATCGAAGTGACCCTCACCGCCTCCGGCTTCGCCGACGCGCTTCGGGTGATGCTCTACGGCATCCAGAACGAACGGCGGGTCCCGCTGCTGCTCTCGCGCGCTCTGGGCGGCGACTACAGGCCGTTCGCGGCCGCCGGCCTGGAGAGCAACCGCAACTTCTCGAAATCGATCCGCACCGGCCTCATGCTCTCCTTCACTTGCGCCGAGGATACATCGCGGATCCGGCCGGAGGAGGTCGAGCGGGAGAGCGCGGGCAGCTTCCTCGGCACGTTGCGGGTCAAGGCCCAGATGGCCGCCTGCTCGGTGTGGCCGAAAGGGAAGGTGCCCGCCGGCTATTATCGGCCTCCGGTGGCCCGGGTGCCGGCGCTGCTCGTCTCCGGCTATCTCGATCCGGTGACCCCGCCGGAATGGGGCGAGATCGCGAGGCGCCGCTTGCCGAACAGCCTCCACGTCGTGGTTCCGGGCGGCACCCATACGCCGACCAGCGCCTGCATCGAGGGTCTCGCCAGGAGACTCTTCGCCACCGGCTCGGTGAAGGGACTGGACCCGAGCTGCGTCGCCACGGACCCGATCCCGCCTTTCGCGCTCCCCGAAGCGGAGGCGGGGCGGTAGGGCGCCTTCCCGTCATCCCGGCGAAGGCCGGGATCCATGAACAGGGAAGCCGGCAGTCCGGGAGCGGCGGCGTTCATGGATTCCGGGCTCCGCCGGAATGACGGCTTCTACATGGCGTTCGCAGCCGCATCGTCGGCGGCGGCGTTGCCGTCCACCGGCAGCTCGCCGGTCTCCGCGGCGGCTTCGCCGTTGCCGAGCGCCGGGTCTTCCGCGACCAGGCTGTCCGCCGACGTGTCGAGCACCTCGGAAATGTTGTTGAGTGCCTCGTTCTCGGCCGCGGTCGGGCTGCCGTCATCCTCCCGGCCGCAGGCGGCGACGAGCACCGTGAAGGCGAGCAAAGCGGCCGTGGCGCCATATTTCTTCATCTTGTTTTCCTCCCCGAACTGGTCTGCGCTGTCAGCTTGCCGCAGCCGCGCGCAAATAAAAAGGGCCGCGTGCCGTGCGGCACGCGACCCTCTCAATTCCGGCCTGAGCCGCTCGTCTTAGTCGACGGCGTTCGAAACCGTGTTGGCGGCGTCGGTGGCGGCATTGCCGACATCGGTCGCGGTGTTGGCGGCGGCGTCGCCGATGCTGTCGAGCGCGTTGTCGGTGGTGCTGACGGCGGCGGCGCCGTTGACGTCGAGGACGGCACCGTTGACGTCGTTGCCGACCTCGGTCTCGGTGACGTTGGTGTCGACCGCGTTGTTGCCGGCTTCGTTATTGGCGGGCGAGCAGGCGGCGACGCCGAGCGCCAGGGTGGCGGCGGCGGTGAGGACGATCTTCTTCATAACATTCTCTCCTTGGAGAATAAGTTGGTTACCGGGCGAGGTCCGGACGAGAGCAAGCCCCCGCCAGCTTCCGGCGGCACTGGATGTATCGGAGGCGCGGCGGTATGTCTACTTGTTTGGTAAGCAATTGCGCCGAACCGAAGAGGCAAGTCTGAAGAAGTCGTTACGGAGAGTCAACAGCTTGGGCGTATTTCTACTGTAATCCGGTCGGGCGCTGTCGAGCGTCATCCCGGCGAAAGCCGGAAATCATGCCCACGACCCGGCCAAGGGCTCGCTCGGCCGCGTTTGGATCCCGGATCAGGTCCGCGACGACGCACGCCCGGCATCTTCCCTTGACCCGCATATAAAGATATCTTTATATCCTTATTCCCATGTTTCCGACCGCCCCCGCCGCCGCCGAAATCTTCCGCTCCCTCGGCGATCCGACGCGGCTGCGCATCCTCGCTCTGCTTCGGGCGATGGAGCTGTCGGTCGGCGAGCTCGCCCAGGTGCTCGGCCAGAGCCAGCCGCGGGTCTCGCGCCACGTCCGGATCCTCATCGAAGCCGGCCTCGCCGAGCGCCGCAAGGAGGGCAGCTGGGTGTTCCTAAGCCTCGCCGAGCCCGCCCGGGTCGAGCCGCTCTTCGCCGCATTGGAGCGCTGGGCCGAGCTCGACGGCGAGGATCCGTGGGCGGCCGCCGACGCCGCCCGCCTGGCCGCCGTCCGAGCCGACCGGGCCGCCGCCGCCGAACGCTATTTCGCCGCCCATGCCGGCGACTGGGACGAGATACGCTCGCTCCACATCGCGGAATGCGAGGTCGAGGCCGCCTGCGCCCGCGCCCTCGGAACTCGCCCGGTCGGCCGCCTCGTCGACATCGGCACCGGCACCGGGCGGATGCTGGAGCTGTTCGGGCCCGCCGCCGAGCGCGCTCTGGGCGTCGACCGCTCGCCGGAAATGCTCCGCCTCGCCCGGGTCAAGCTCGCCGAGGCCGGGCTCGCCGCGGCCGAGCTTCGCCAGGGGGACATGTACGCTCTGCCGCTGGCCGCCGGATCGGCCGACACCGTCATCCTCCATCAGGTCCTCCACTACGCCCAGCAGCCCGCCGCAGCCGTCGCGGAGGCGGCACGCCTGCTCGCGCCGGGGGGACGCCTGCTGATCGTCGACTTCGCCCCGCACGAGCGCGAGGAATTGCGTACCCGCGACGCCCATCTCCGCCTCGGCTTCGCCGACGAGGTCATGCTCAAATATCTGGACGGGGCCGGGCTGCGCGGCCGGGTGGTGGAGCATCTCGAGGGCGGCGAGCTGACCGTCACATTGTGGGAGGGCGAGCGCCCGCAGGAGAAATTGAAGGTGGTCGCATGAGCCCCGGAATCCCCGACATCGCCAAATGGCGCGAGCCGCTTTTCGCCGACGTCGCCGGCGATATCGGCGTGTCGTTCGAATTCTTCCCGCCCAAGACCGAGCGGATGGAGGAGACGCTCTGGGAGTCGGTCAAGACTCTCGAGCCGCTCGCTCCGCGCTTCGTCTCGGTGACCTACGGCGCCGGCGGCTCGACCCGCGAGCGCACCCACAATACGGTCGTGCGCATCGCCCAGGAGACCTCGCTGGTCCCCGCCGCGCATCTGACCTGCGTCGAGGCGAGCCGGAGCGAGATAGACGAGGTGGCGCTCGGTTACTGGCAAGCCGGCATCCGCCATGTCGTCGCCTTGCGCGGCGACCCGCCCGAGCCCGGCAAGGGCTTCCAGGCGCGGCCCGACGGCTATGCCAATGCCGCGGCGCTCGTCGCCGGCCTGAAGCGGGTGGCGCCGTTCGAAATCTCGGTTGCCGCCTATCCCGAAATCCATCCGGATTCGCCGACCCGAGCCGCCGATCTCGACAATCTCAAGCGCAAGATCGACGCCGGCGCCGACCGCGCCATCACCCAGTTCTTCTTCTCGCCCGAAAGCTTCTTCCGCTTCCGGGACGAAGCCGCGGCGGCCGGGATCGATGCCGAGCTGGTACCGGGCATTCTGCCCGTCTCCAACGTCGCCCAGACCCGCAAGTTCGCCGCCATGTGCGGAGCCGCCATCCCGCCCTGGATGGACAAGCTCTTCGAGGGGCTGGACGACCTTCCCGCCGCCCGCCAGCTCGTCGCCGCCACCGTCGCCGCCGAATTGTGCGGCCAGCTTTATGCCGGTGGAGTTCGCCAGTTCCATTTCTACACGTTGAACCGCGCCGAGCTCGCTTACGCGATCTGCCACCTGCTCGGCCTGCGCCCGAAGGATGAAAATGAACGTCGCACAGCAGCTTAGGGCCGAGGCCTCGAAGCGCATCCTGATCAAGGACGGCGCCTACGGCACTCAGGTGCAGAACCGGCGGCTGAGGGAGGCCGATTATGCCGGCAGCCTCGGCCTGTCGCGCGACCAGAAGGGCAATAACGACCTTCTGAACCTCACCCAGCCCGAGCTGGTCGGCGAGATCTGCCAGAGCTTCGCCGACGCCGGCGCCGAATTGCTGGCCACCAACAGCTTCAACGCCAACCGGATCAGCCAGGCCGATTACGGCGCCGAGCATATGGTCCGCGAGATCAACTGCGCCGCCGCCCGGATCGTCGCCGAGGTCGCGGAGCGGGAGGCGCGGAAGGACGGCCGCAAGCGCTGGGTCGTGGGAGCGCTGGGGCCCACCAACAAGACCCTGTCGCTGTCGCCCAACGTCAACGATCCCGGCTATCGCGAGATCGATTTCGACACCTTGTCCGACGTCTATGTCGAGCAGATCGAGGGGCTGGTCGAAGGCGGCGCCGAGATCGTTCTGATCGAGACGGTGTTCGACACCCTGAACGCCAAGGCGGCGGTCCATGCCGCCCGGCGGGTCGACCGCGAGCTTCCGATCATGCTCTCGATGACCATCACCGACCTGTCCGGCCGCAACCTTTCCGGCCATTCGATCGAGGCCTTCTGGGCAAGCGTGCGCCACGCCCGGCCGCTCTCCATCGGCCTCAACTGCTCGTTCGGGGCCGGCCAGCTGCGGGCGCATGTCGCGGCCTTGTCCGCCGTCGCCGATACCTTGATCATGGCCTATCCCAATGCCGGACTGCCGAACGATCTCGGCGAATATGACGAGGGCCCGGCCGAAACCGCCGCCCAGGTCAAGGAATGGTGCGAGCAGGGCATCGTTAACATCGTCGGCGGCTGCTGCGGCACGACTCCGGCGCACATCGCGGAAATCGCGGAGGCCGCGAAGGGCTTCGCGCCCCGCAAGATCGCTCAACCCGCCCGCCGAACCTTGCTGGCGGGCATCGAACCGATGACATTGGCTGCCTGAATCATGACCAACACCGTTCGCCCTGAGCCTGTCGAAGGGCCTTCCTTCACCGCACCCGAAGAACAGGGAGGGGCTTCGACAAGCTCAGCCCGAACGGGTGAAGAATCCGGACCTGCCCAGGCGGGTCCAAGCGGCAGCGCCTTCGTCAATATTGGCGAGCGCACCAACGTCACCGGTTCGGCCCGCTTCAAGAAGCTGGTCATGGCCGGCGATTATGCCGCCGCCGTCGAGGTCGCGCGTCAGCAGGTCGACAACGGCGCCCAGGTCATCGACGTCAACATGGACGAGGGCCTGCTCGACGCCGAATATGCGATGACCACCTTCCTGAAGCTGATCGCCGCCGAGCCCGACATCGCCCGCGTGCCGGTGATGATCGACAGCTCCAAATGGACGGTGATCGAAGCGGGCCTGAAGTGCGTCTCCGGCAAGCCTATCGTCAACTCGATCAGCATGAAGGAAGGCGAGGAGGAGTTCCTCGCCCACGCCCGCAAGGTTCGCGACTATGGCGCCGCCGTCGTCGTCATGGCCTTCGACGAGGTCGGCCAGGCCGACACGAAGGAGCGCAAGGTCGAGATTTGCGAGCGGGCCTACAAGCTTCTCGTCGCCGAGGGCTTCCCGCCCGAGGACATCATCTTCGATCCCAACATCTTCGCCATCGCCACCGGAATCGAGGAGCATCGCCGCTACGCTCTGGACTTCATCGAGGCCTGCCGCGAGATCAAGGAACGCTGCCCGCACGTCCACATTTCCGGCGGCCTGTCGAACCTCAGCTTCTCGTTCCGCGGCAACGAGCCGGTCCGCCGCGCCATGCACTCCATCTTCCTCTACCACGCCATCCCCGCCGGGCTCGACATGGCGATCGTCAACGCCGGCCAATTGGATGTCTACGACACGATCGACCCGGAGCTTCGGGAGGCCTGCGAAGACGTCATCCTCGACCGCCGGGACGACGCCACCGAGCGGCTGGTGACCCTCGCGGAGAAGTTCCTCGGCTCCGATCCGGTGCGCGAGAAGGCGGAGGCGGAATGGCGCGGCTGGGATGTCGGCAAGCGGCTCGAGCATGCCCTCGTCAAGGGCATCGACGCCTATGTCGTCGACGACACCGCGGCACCCCGCCAGTCGGCCGAGCGGCCGATCCACGTCATCGAGGGCCCGCTGATGGACGGCATGAACGTCGTCGGCGACCTGTTCGGCTCCGGCAAGATGTTCCTCCCCCAGGTCGTCAAGTCGGCGCGAGTGATGAAGAAGGCGGTCGCCCACCTCATCCCCTATATCGAGGCGGAGAAGGAGCTGACCGGAGCGACCCAGGGCAAGGGCCGGATCGTCATGGCCACCGTCAAGGGCGACGTCCACGACATCGGCAAGAACATCGTCGGGGTCGTCCTCCAGTGCAACGGCTTCGAGGTGATCGATCTGGGCGTGATGGTGCCCTGGGCCGACATCCTCAAGGCGGCGAACGAGAACAAGGCCGACATGATCGGCCTCTCGGGCCTGATCACCCCGTCCCTCGACGAGATGGTGACGGTGGCCGGCGAGATGCAGCGCGCGGGAATGACCCTGCCGCTGCTGATCGGCGGCGCCACCACCTCCAAGGTCCATACCGCCATCCGAATCGATCCGGCCTATGAAGGCCCGGTGATCCACGTCCTCGACGCCAGCCGCGCCGTCGGGGTCGCCTCCTCGCTCGTCTCCGAGACCCAGGCCGAGCCGCTGATCGCGAAAACCGCGGAGGATTACGAGGCCACCCGCCAGGCCCGTTCCCGAAGCGGGCAGAGCGAGCTTGCGACCCTCGAGGAGGCGAGGGCCAACGGCTTCGCCTTCGACCCGCAGGGCAAGGCGCCGACCCCGCAGCGTCCGGGCCTCCACCAGTTCGGCGAATGGCCGCTGCGGGACCTGCGCGCCTCGATCGACTGGACCCCCTTCTTCCGCGCCTGGGAGCTGGCCGGAAACTATCCCGCCATCCTCACCGATCCGGTCGTCGGCGAAAGCGCGACGAGCCTGTTCAACGACGCGCAGGCGATGCTCGACCGGATGATCGCCGAGCATTGGGTCGTGCCGCGCGGCACGGTCGGCCTGTGGCGGTGCAGGCGCGAGGGAGACGACGTCCTCGTTCTCGCCGGCAACGACTGGACCCGGCTGCCCTTCCTTCGCCAGCAGGTGAAGAAGCGCGAAGGCCGCGCCAATATGTGCCTCGCCGATTTCATCGACCCCGAAGGCGAGGACTGGATCGGCGGCTTCGCGGTCGGAATCCACGGCCTCGAGCCGCACCTGGCCCGCTTCAAGGAGCAGAATGACGATTATTCGGACATCCTGCTCAAGGCGCTCGCCGACCGTCTCGCCGAGGCCTTCGCCGAGGTCCTCCACGCCCATGTCCGCAACAGCGTCTGGGGCTATGCCGAGGAGCATCTCACCAACCAGCAGCTGATCCGCGAGACCTATAGCGGAATCCGCCCCGCCCCCGGCTATCCGGCCTGCCCGGACCACAGCCTCAAGCCGGTCCTGTTCGACATGCTCGGGGGCGACCCGGCCGGAGTCACGCTTACCGAGAGCATGGCGATGCTCCCGACCTCCGCCGTCTCCGGCTTCTACTTCGCCCACCGCGACAGCCAGTATTTCGGAGTGGCGCGGATCGGCCGCGACCAGCTCGAGGATTATTCGGTGCGGCGGGGGGTGAGCCTCCAGGAAGCCGAGCGCTGGCTGAGGCCGAATCTGGACTGAAGGTCAGCCGTCATCCGTCATCCCGGACTTGATCCGGGGTTCATGAACACCGGCAGAAGCCAGTTCGCGCCGGCCGTGTTCATGGATTCCGGCTTCGCCGGAATGACGGGGGGCGGCTGTTCAGCCGGCCATTCCCTCGCGAAGCATCCGGTCCAGCCACGGATTCATCTCCGCATCGAGGACGAGGTGGATTCGCGCCGTGCTGCCTCCATTGGCGGCGCAATGGGGATCGGAGAGCCGCAAATACCAGACGCTCCCCGGGGTCATCGCCACCGCACGTCCGCTCAGCCGGAACTCGACCTCCTCGTTGGTCGTCACCGGGACGTGCAGCCGGATCGTGCCGGATTCCGCATCGAGATCGTCGCTATGCTCGAGTATCTTCGATCCGGCCGCCAGACGCATCAGCCGCACCGACCGCAGCGCACAGTCGAACCGGGCCAGCACGTCGCGGAAGGCGGGCATGGCCTCGAGCCATTTGGTCGCGACGAACTCGGTCGCGCCCGGATTGGAGTAGATGAGTCGAACCTTGTGGGTCTCGCCCGCCGCCGCGAGCAGCGGGACGACGTCCCAGCCGCCCTCGTAGTGCCGGGCGAAGGGCTGGCCGGTCCAGTCATCCGGGCGGAGGGTGGCGAGCTCGGCGACGAGGGGATCCGGGTCGAAGGCGAGGGGGAGGCGGACTCGATCAGGGATGCGCGGTGTCGATGCTGTCGAGGCCATGGTGAAGGCTAGCCCCTTTGCCTCCCCATCGCCAGCGAGCTTCGCTCGCAGGCAGGCGGAGGGATGCTATAGCCACCCCGTGAATCGCCTGCTTGCCCTGCTGCTTCTCCTGCTCGCCGCCGTTCCGGCGCAGGCCCAGCTGCCGCCGGGTCAGAAGGCGATGGCCGTCCGCCTCGTCCCGGAGACAGCGCGGCCGGCGGCGGGATCGAAGGTCACCCTGGCTCTCGTCATGTCCCCCCGTCCCGGCTGGCACGGCTATTGGCAGAATCCCGGCGACGCCGGGGTGGGCACCCGAATCGCCTGGCAGCTCCCCGAGGGCGCGCGAGCCGGGCCGATTCGATTCCCGGTGCCGAGGCGGCTGATGATCCAGGGCCTGATGAACTATGTCTTCGAAGGCGAGCACGCTCTCCTCGTCGACCTTCAGCTGCCCGCGGGCCTCGCGGCGGGCACGAAGCTGCCGATTCGCGGAAGGGTCGACTATCTCGTCTGCACGGACAGGATCTGCGTCCCGGAATCGGCTGAGCTGGCGTCCGATCTGGCGGTCGGCACCGGCGGCGGACAAAGCCCGGATTTTGCTCGCTACCGCCAGGCGCTGCCGAGGCCGCTCGGCGTACCTGCACGTTTCGAGCAAAGAGGCGCGCAATTTCGACTGGCGGTCCCTCTTCCCGCCGCGGCGGCGGTGGACGATCCCTATTTCTACCCGGTGACGGAGGGCGCGCTGGCTTATTCCACGCCGCAGATCGTGTCGCGCAACGGCGATTGGCTGATCATTGAAACCGCCGGCGGAGGCGTCCTCCATAACCGGATCGAGGGGGTGCTCAGTCTCGGTAACGGGCACGGCCTCAGCCTTGTCGCCCGCATCGGACCGGTACCGCCGGCGGGGACCCCCGTCGCCGGTGACTCGATCGTCGTAACGCCGGAAGGCTATCGGGCCATCCTCCTCGCCCTCGGCGGGGCCCTTTTGGGCGGGCTGCTGCTCAACATCATGCCCTGCGTCTTCCCGATCCTCAGTCTCAAGGCGATGAGCCTCGCCCGAGCCGGCGGCGAGGAGCGGGCGGCGCGGCGCGAGGCGCTCGCCTATACCGCCGGCGCGGTGCTCGCCTGCCTCGCGCTCGGCGCGTTGCTGCTGGCGGTGCGGGCGAGCGGGGCATCCGTGGGCTGGGCGTTCCAGCTCCAGGACCCCAGGGTCATCCTGTTCCTGCTGCTGCTCGTCACGGCCATCGCCCTGAACCTCGCCGGGCTGTTCGAGCTGCCTTCGCTGGGCGGGCGCCTGGGCGGCGGCCGGACGGGGGCGTTCGGGACGGGGGCGCTGGCCGCCTTCGTCGCGACTCCGTGCACGGGCCCCTTCATGGGCGCCGCCTTGGGCGCGGCCTTGATACTTCCGGCCGCGGCGGCGCTGGCGGTCTTCGCGGGCCTCGGCTTCGGCCTCGCTTTGCCCTTCCTTTTGCTCGGCTACGTCCCCGCCTTGCGGCGAAGGCTGCCGAGGCCGGGGCCGTGGATGGTCCGCTTCCGCCACATCCTTGCGGTGCCGATGGGGCTGACCGCGCTCGGCCTCGCCTGGATCCTCGAGCGGCAGACCGGATTGGCCGGCCTGGCGGTCGGGGTCGCCGCCGCCGCCGGCCTCGGTCTCATCCTGTGGTGGGCGGGACGCCGGCACGGCTGGCTGCCGCTCGCCCCCGCCGTGCTGGCCGCGGGCGCGGCGGTGGCCCTCCTCCCCGCTCCGTCGGCGCCCGCCGATGCCCGCACTGGCGGCGAGCTTCGCGCCGAGCCGTTCAGCGAGGCGCGGCTGGCCCGGCTGCGGGCCGAGGGCCGTCCCGTCTTCGTCTATTTCACCGCCGACTGGTGCCTGACCTGCAAGGTCAACGAGGCCGCCGTCCTCGACCAGGACGAAGTCGCCGCCGCCTTCGCGGAGAAGAAGGCGGCCGTGCTGGTCGGCGACTGGACCCGCGGCGACGCGGCGATCGGCCGGTTCCTGGAGAAGCAGGGAAGGTCCGGAGTTCCGCTCTACCTGTGGTACGCGCCCGGACGCGAGGCGGAGGTGCTGCCGCAGATCCTGACGGTTGGGAAGGTGAGGGGGCTGGCTGCTTAATTCCCCCCGCGCAACGCGTGGGGAGGGGGACCATGCGAAGCATGGTGGAGGGGTATCTGCCGCGTCTTCAGAGGATTGCGCTCGAACCCGTCACGTCGGGTGCCCTTCACCCCTCCACCACCCTTCGGGTAGTCCCCCTCCCCATCTTGCGATGGGAAGGATTTAATTCGGCCACACCTTCTTCCCCGCCACCCAGGTCTCGACCACCTTCGTCTCGCGCAGCTGCCTGGGAGTGGGGACATCGAAGATGTCGCGGTCGACGAAGATGAAGTCGGCCCATCGGCCTTTCTCGAGGCTTCCGATCCGATCCTCGGCGAAGCCCGCATAAGCGGCTCCGCGGGTGAAGGCGGCGAGCGCCTGCTCGAGCGTCACGCGCTGCTCCGGGAGCCAGCCGCCGGGGGGCTGGCCGCCCGGGTCCTCGCGGCTGATCGCGGCGGCGAGGCCGGGGAAGGGGTTGGGAGATTCGACCGGAAAATCCGAGCCGAAGGCGAGCGGCGACCGGTTGGCGATCATGCTCCGCCAGGCATAGGCGCCGCCCAATCGCTCAAGCCCCATCCTCGCCTCCGCCATCCGCCAGTCGCTGGTCTCGTGGACCGGCTGCATCGAGGCGATGATCCCGTTGCGGCCGAAGCGGGCGAGGTCGGCGGGATCGACGATCTGGGCATGCTCGATCCGCCAGCGCCGGTCGCCCTTATAGGTGTTGGCGAGCTCCTCTATCGCTGCGAGCAGCTGGGCGTTGGCGGCGTCGCCGATGGCGTGGACGGCGACCTGGAAGCGGTCCATGGCCGCCCGGCTCATGATGTTGAGCAATTCGGTCTCGGTGACGAAGCTGAGGCCGCGAGTTCCCGGCATGTCCTTGTAGGGCTGCTTCAGCCACGCGCCGCGCGAGCCCAGCGCTCCGTCGGCGTAGAGCTTGACCCCGACCAGCCGCAGCCGGTCGCCGTAGAGCCAGGGCGTCGGGCGGGTGCCGGCGATGGCGAGCGCGCTCTCGACGCCGGAGCCGTAGGCGATGATCCGCACCTTGAGCCGGCCGTCGTCGCCGGCGCGGCGCATGACCAGCCAGTCGTCCGGGCTCGTGCCCATGTCGGCGGCGGCGGTGAGGCCGTTGGACAGCATGATCTCCTGCGCCCGGTCCAGCGCCTGGTCGCGGGTGCGGGGAAGGGCCGGCGGCACGACCTTGTCGATCAGCGACGAAGCCGCGTCGACGAAGATCCCGGTCGGCTGGCCGCGCGCCATCTCGATCTGGCCGCCGGCGGGGGATTTGGTCGCCGCGGTGATGCCGGCTTCCTTCATCGCCGCGCTGTTCGCCCAGCCGGCATGGCCGTCGACGCGCTCGAGCCAGACCGGCCGGTCGCCGACGGCGGCGTCCAGCTCGGCGGCGGTCGGGAAGCGGCCGAGGCCCCAAATCTCCTGGTTCCAGCCGCGGCCGATGATCCAGCGCGGAGTCGGGTTGGCGGCGGCGTAGGCGGCGATCTTCGCCTGCGCCTCCTGCAGGCTGCGGGTGTCGGACAGGTCGAGCTGGAGGGCGTTGAGGCCGAGTCCCATGACATGGCCGTGGGCGTCGATCAGGCCCGGCAGCAGCGTCCGCCCCTTGCCGTCGACGCGGAAGCGCGTCCGCCGGGGCTTCTCGCCGCGCTCGTAGAGCTGCTCGACCTTGCCGTCGTCGCCGACCACCATCGCCCGAAAGCGGATCAACCGGCCGTCGGCGCCGATCGTATAGCCGTTGACATTGTCGACCAGCACGTCGGCCAGGGCAGGCGAAGCGAAGAGCAGGGCGAGAGCGGCGAGCACCCCCCTCCCTGTAAGGGAGGGGATTAAGGGGCGGGTCGGGAGCCGGCGGCTCGATGCCGCCGGCTCCGGCCTTGGGCTGGACGGTGGGAGCGCGGCTACGCCGCGCACCCACCCCCAGCCCCTCCCTTCCAGGGAGGGGAGGAATCGCCGGCGTTTCGTCTTCTGGTCTCTTGTCATGTCAGGGCGATAAGGCTTGTTCCGCCCACGCGCCAGATGGTCTAGACGGCGGCTCCATGGCCAGCCCGGCGCCCTCCCCCGAACCCGTCGTCACTCTCGCCGACATCGAGGCCGCCGCGGCGCGTATCGAAGGCGCCGTCGTTCGCACCCCCACCCTGCTCAGCCGGACCCTCTCCGAGGCGACCGGCGCCGAGGTCTGGGTGAAGTTCGAGAACCTCCAGTTCACCGCCGCCTACAAGGAGCGCGGCGCGCTCAACAAATTGCTCCTGATGGATCCGGAGACCCGTTCGCTCGGGGTCATCGCCGCCTCGGCCGGCAACCACGCCCAGGCGGTCGCCTATCACGGCGCCCGGCTCGGAGTGCCGGTCACCATCGTCATGCCCAGGCCGACCCCGAGCATCAAGGTGATGCAGACCGAGGGGCACGGCGCCCGAATCGTCCTCCACGGCGAGATGTTCGACGAGGCCTATGCCGAGGCCCTGCGCATGGCCGAGGCGGAGGGTCTCACCTTCGTCCACCCCTTCGACGAGCCCGACATCATCGCCGGGCAGGGGACGGTGGCGCTGGAGCTGCTCGCCGACGCGCCGGAGATCGACACCTTGGTGGTGCCGATCGGCGGCGGCGGCCTGATCTCCGGAATCGGCACCGCCGCCAAGGCGCTGCGGCCGGACATCGTGGTCGTCGGGGTGCAGGCCGAGCTCTATCCGAGCATGTACTGCCGGATCAGCGGCAAGGACCTGCCTTCCGCCGGCGACACCCTGGCCGAGGGCATCGCGGTCAAGAAGCCGGGCCGGATGACGCCCGGAATCATCGAGCGGGTCGTCGACGAGATTTTGCTGGTCCCCGAGCGGGTCATCGAGACCGCGGTCAGCCTCTATCTGCAGATCGAGAAGACGGTCGCCGAAGGGGCGGGGGCCGCGGGGCTCGCCGCGTTGCTCGCCTATCCCGAGCGCTTCCGCGACCGCAAGGTGGGGCTGATCCTCACCGGCGGCAATATCGACACCAGGCTGCTCGCCACCGTGCTCTTGCGGGACCTCGCCCGCTCGGGCCGGATGGCGCGCCTGCGCATCCAGCTCCAGGACCGCCCCGGGGCCCTGCTCGCGGTCATGAAATTATTCGACCGCCACGGCGCCAACATCATCGAAATCTATCATCAGCGCGTGTTCACCACGCTTCCGGCGAAGGACGCGTTCATCGACGTCGAATGCGAGGCGCGCGATTCCGAGCAGCTCGAAGCCCTCGTCCAGGCGCTCGAGGAGGCCGGTTTCTATGTCCATCCCGTTGAGATTCGCTGAACCGGCGTCCCGCGCCGGAACGCAAGATGGTTAACGCCGTTTTCGGGGCGCCGCGCCCTTTCCAACCGGTGCGCAAAGACGCATAAACAGACTTTCAACCACGCCTCTAAACCCCGGAGCCCCGTTGAGCGCCCCCTTCCGCTTTCCCCGCTTCTTCGTCACCAGCCCGGCGCCCTGTCCGTATCTCGCGGGCAAGACGGAGCGGAAGGTGTTCACGGAGCTGGCCGGACAGCATGCCGCCGATCTGAACGACGCGCTCGGCCGTATCGGTTTCCGGCGCAGCCAGGCGGTCGCCTATCGTCCTTCCTGCCTCGATTGCTCGGCCTGCGTGTCGGTCCGGGTCGTCGCCGGCGAGTTCCAGCCGAGCTCCAGCCAGCGGCGCATCTTGAAGCGGCACGGCGAGCTCGAGGTCACCGCCTGCAAGCCCTGGGCGACCGAAGAGCAATATGCGTTGCTCCGCCGCTATCTCAAGCAGCGCCACCCGGACGGCGGAATGGTCGGCATGGACGAGAGCGACTTTTCCGACATGATCGAGCAGTCGCCGGTCAAGACCTACGTCATCGAATATCGCGAGCCGTCGGTCGGCGGGCGGCCCGGCAAGCTGGTCGGCGCCTGCCTCACCGATCAGCAGGCTGACGGCCTGTCGATGATCTACAGCTTCTTCGAGCCCGACGATCCGGCGCGGCCGGGTCTCGGAACCTACATCATCCTCGACCATATCGTCCGGGCCGGCAAAGCCGGGCTTCCCTACGTCTATCTCGGCTACTGGGTCGAGAGTTCGAGGCGGATGGCCTACAAGGCGCGCTTCCGTCCGCTCGAGCGGCTCGGCCCCGGCGGCTGGCAGCGTTTCGACCCCGACCAGCGCGAGCTGCCGCTGACGCGCTGAGGCCGCGTCGTCGCGGCGAAAGCCGGGACTGGGGGGAGCCTCGCCGACACCTCTCGTGCCCAGGTCCCGGCTTCCGCCGGGATGACGGCGCCTGTTGATCCATGTCAAAACCACCTCTTAACCCTTTCAGGCTAATTCCGGCACCATGGGGTGGGGCCTAGAGAGATTGCGCCGGCTGATCGACGCCGGGGAGGTGGAAACCGTCGGCGGGCGAATCCTGCTCGAGGAGCGGTTCCGCGCACTGCAGCGCCAGGTCCCGCTCCTGTACGTCGTCATCTTCTCGAACATGGTCGGCCTCTATCTGGCCTCGGGGGGACGCTTCGATTCCGTGCTCGATTTCCCGCTGCTGGTCGGCGCCTTGATCGTCATGCGGGTCGCCCACTGGCTCAAGGTGCGCAACCGCATCCTCCCGCCGGAGCGCATCCTGCACGAGCTGCGCAAGATGCTCGTCTTCTCGATCGTGTTCAGCGTCGCTTTCTGCACATGGTCGTTCAGCCTGATGGCGACCCGGCCCTCGACCGACCACGATTTCATCATCCTTTTCGCCAGCCTCGCCGCGATCGGCTGCGCCTACGGTGTCAGCCGCTATCCGGCGGCGGCGCGAACGCCGCTCCTGCTGCTCGGCCTGCCTTTGTCCGCACGGCTGGTCTTCACCTCCGACGCCGCCCATGTCGCGATGGGCGTAGGCCTCTTCTCGATCATCCTCGTCCTGCTGCGCCAGCTCGGCCTTCACGACGAAGGTTTTAGCGAGCTGGTCGAATCGCGCACCGCCATCACTCTCGAGCGGGAGCGGGCGCAGCGCGCCGAGAAGCTCGCCAAGGCGGAGAAGTCCAAGGCCAAGCTGATCGCCGACACCGACCCGCTGACCGGCCTCGCCAACCGCCGCGCCTTCCTCCGGGCACTGGGCCGGCGCGCCGCCAGCGTGGCCCGAACGCGCAACGGCTTCGCTCTGGCGATGGTTGATCTCGACGGCTTTAAGCCGATCAACGATACGTTCGGCCACGCCGCCGGCGACAGGGTGCTGGAGGGGATCGGAAGCCGTCTGGCCAACGCTGCCGGCGAGGGCGCCCTGATCGCCCGCACCGGCGGCGACGAGTTCGCCCTGCTGCTGCCGCGTATCCGTTCCATGGCCGCCGCGAGCAGCGCCGGAGCCGCGGTCTGCGCGTCGCTTCAGGAGCCCTTCGTCGTCGACGGCCGCGAATTCCGGATCTCCGGCTGTTGCGGAGTCACCTTGCTGCTTCCCGGCGACTGCGACGTCGAGGAGGCGCTGATCCGCGCCGACACCGCTCTCTACCGGGCCAAGGAAAGCGGCCGCTCCGGAGTCGCCGTCTTCACCCAGGAGATGCACGAGATCCACCGCCGCCGGATACTCGTCGAAAAGGCGCTTCGGCTGCCCGAGACGCTCGAGCGAATCGAGCTCGTCTTCCAGCCGATCACCGACCTCGCGACCGGGGAGCTGAAGGCGCTGGAAGCCTTGGCGCGCTGGCACGACGACACGCTCGGCCGCATCCCGCCAGACCAGTTCATCCCTATCGCCGAGCAGATCAACGTCATCGAGCAGATCAGCGACAAATTGCTCGCCCAGGCCGCGGTCGAGGCCGCCCGCTGGGCGACGGCGGTGCGCCTGTCGTTCAACGTCAGCGCGGTGCAGCTGTGCACCGCGGGCTCGGCGCAGCGCCTGCTCGCCGTGCTCGAGAGGGCGCGGCTCGATCCCGCCCGGCTCCAGGTCGAGGTGACGGAAACCGCTCTGCTCGCCGATTTCGAGGTCGCCCGCGAAAACCTGCAGGCGCTTCGCGGCGCCGGCGCCCGGATCGTGCTCGACGATTTCGGGGCCGGTCACGCCTCCATTTCCTATCTGCGAGAGATGCAGTTCGACGGAGTCAAGCTCGACGGCGCCCTGATCGCCAGCGTCACCGATTCGATGCGCAGCCGCCGCCTTCTCAAAGGAGTGCTCGATCTGTGCGCCGCGCTCGGCCTGCCGTCGGTCGCCGAGCATATCGAGACCGACGAGCAGCTCAGCCTGCTGCGCGAGCTCGGCTGCCGCGAAGGCCAGGGCTATTTGCTCTCGCCGCCCCTGCACGCCGAAGCCGCCGCCGCTCTGGCGGCGCCGAAGCTGGCGGTCATCGGCGGCGGCAGGGCGGCGGCCTGAGATCCTCCCCGGCGACGATGGGGAGCATTACTCTTCCATCCAGGGCGGGTTCGGGATCTGCGCGGTCGCGTCGTGGAGCAGGACGGCCCAGCGCAGCGACAAATCGTTGAAATAAGGATCGTCGGGCTCGATCCGCCGGGTCAGCACCGGCCGCGCCGGATCGGCGGGCATGACGACGAGGTCGAGCGGCCGCGCCACCCCGAGGTTGGAGCGCATCGCGCTGTCGAAGGACAGAAGGGCCACCTTCACCGCCTCGTCGAGCGGGGTCGAGTAGCGGATGCCGCGGTCGAGGATCGGCTTGCCATATTTGGTCTCGCCGATCTGCAGGAAGGGCGATTCCGGCGAGCAGTGGATGAAGTTGCCGGCCGAGTAGACGAGGTAGAGCGAGGGCGGCCCGTCGCCGATCCGGCCGCCGAGCAGAAGCGACACCGAGCTCGAGATGTTCGCCTCGGCCAGAACCGAGCCGACGCTCCTGTTGACCTTCTGCACCGCCTCGCCGACCAGCTCCGCGACCCGGAACATGGACGGCGCCGTCGCCACCGTCGCCACGCTCTCGTCGCCGATCGGCGCCGGCAGCGCTTCGGTCAGCTGCCCGATCGCCGATTGCGACATGGAAAGGCTTCCCGAGGTGCATAGGAAGATCCGCCTGCCGGGCCCGTCCGCGAGCGTATGAAGCTTTCGGTAGGAGGAGAAATTGTCGACCCCGGCGTTGGTGCGGGTGTCGGCGATCATCACCAGCCCGGCCTCCAGCAGCAGGCCCACGCAATAGGTCACGCGGCGGTCCCCGGCCGGCTCATTCGGTCGTCCCGCCGTCCCAATGATCGTTGTCGTGGTCGCGCTCCGCGTCCTCCTTCGTCTTGTGGACGACCTTGTCCTTATGCTCGGGCGGACCGTAGATGGTGTAGAGCCGAAGCGGCGCCTCGCCGTCGTTGACGACATTGTGCCGGGCGCCGGCCGGGACGATCACCGCGAAATCGTCCTCCACCCGGTTCGGGGCGCCGTCGATATAGATGGTGCCTTGTCCTTCCTCGATCCGGAAGAACTGGTCGCGGTCCTCGTGCACCTCCTCGCCGATGTCGCAGCCCGGCGGCAGGGTCATCAGCACCAGCTGCAGATTCTTGCCGGTGTAGAGCACGCGCCGGAAATCCTCGTTGTCGAGCGTGGCGCGTTCGATGTCGTCGCAATAACCCTTCATGTCGCTCTCGCTCCTTCCCGGTGATATGCCGCTGTGAACCGCAATGGACGCGTTTGCGTTCCCTGCACAGGAGGCTGGCGATGGACGATTGGAAACTCCCCTGGGAGGGCGGCTGTCGCTGCGGCGAAGTCCGGCTCCGGGTGACCAGGCCGCCTTTGCTGGCGGGCGCCTGCCATTGCGCCGGCTGCCAGCAGATGACCGCCAGCGCTTTTTCGCTGAGCCTGGCGCTGCCCGCGGACGGATTCGAGCTAACGAAGGGCGAGCCGGTGATCGGGGGCCTCCGCGGCCCGGTTTCCCACCATCATCATTGCCCCTCCTGTCTGAGCTGGCTGTTCACCCGGGTCGAGGGAATGGACTGGTTCGTCAACCTGCGCGCCTCGGCCCTCGACGATCATCGCTGGTTCGAGCCCTTCATCGAGGTCTGGACCGAGGAAAAGCTGCCCTGGGCGGCGACCGGAGCCCGGCACAGCTATGCCAGGACTCCGGAAATGGCCGAGTTCGACCCGCTCATGCAGGCTTATGCGGCCGAGGGTGCGCGGCCTCCTGCTTCAGCGGATCGTGGCCCCAGTTCATGAGGCTGTAGCGCCAGCGCGACGTGACCATGTTGGGCGGCTCCTGGGCGCGGTGGCGGCGGATGAAGCCGACGACCCTGCGCATGTGGCGGTAATCGTCCTCGCCGCCCGCGTCCGACCGGAGCAGCTCCACGATTCGCCGGCCGGAGGCATGGCCCACCGATTCCCCGCCGTCCCGCTTGAAGCCGACCCGCCGGCTCTCCGGCGTCTCCAGCCAAGCCTCCAGCTCCTCGGCATCCATGTTGACGAGGCTGGCGAAGTCGGCGGCGACGCGATCGCGGTCCAGCGCCTTCAATCCTCCTTCACCACCACGCCGCTCTTGATCACCACGTCGATATCCTCGAGCTGGCGAATGTCGGCGAGCGGGTCGCCGTCGACCGCGACGATGTCGCCGTAGCGACCGACCGCGATCGCCCCGACGTCCTTCTCCCGCCCCAGCGCCAAAGCGGCGTTGCGGGTGGCCGACTGGATCGCCTCCATCGGGCTCATTCCGTACTGGACCATCCAGCGGAACTGGCCGCCGGCGCTGCCGTGCGGCATCACTCCGGCGTCGGTGGCGAACACCATCTTCACGCCGGCCCGGTGCGCCGCCCGGAAATTGTCCCGCTGGAGCTGGGCGATCTCGCGGTCTTTCCTCAGATTGTCCTCGAGAACCCCATTCTTGGCGCCTTCGGCCTGGGTATATTCGGTGTTGAAGATATCCATGGCGAGGTAGGTTCCGCGCTCGCGGGCGAGGCGTATGCCTTCCGCGTCGATCAGGCTGGCATGCTCGATCGTGTCGATCCCGGCGCGGATCGCGGCCTTGATCCCGGCGGCGCCATGCGCGTGGGCGGCGACCTTCAGGCCCCATTGGTGCGCCTCGTCGGCAATCGCCCGCAATTCCTCCTCGGAAAGCTGCTGCTGGCCCGGCTCGGTGTTGCGCGAGAAGACTCCGCCGGTGGCGCAGACCTTGATCACCTCGGCGCCGTATTTCCGCTGCTCGCGCACCCGGTTGCGAAGCTCCTGGGCACCGTCGCCGACCGCCTTGCCGCGCGCGTTGAACGAGGGCGGCAGGTAGGTCTGGTCGCAATGGCCGCCGGTCGCGGACAAGGAATGGGCGGCTGGCACGATGCGTGGCCCGGCCATCAGCCCCTCCTCGATCGCCTGCTTGTAGCCGACATCGGCATAATTGTCGGAGCCGACGTTGCGAACGGTGGTGAAGCCGGCGCCGAGCATGTCGCGCGCGTTCTGAACGCCCTGCGCGACCCAGAACATGTCGGTGAACTGGAGCCCCGAATAGCCGCCGTAGCGCGGGTTGGAGTCGAGGTGGACGTGCATGTCGATCAGGCCCGGAAGCAGGGTCTTGCCCGGCAGGTCGATCCTCTTCGCCCCGCTCGGGATGAGCGGCCGCGCTCCGCCGCGTCCGACCACCGAGGCGATTCGCCCGTCGGTGATCACCACCACCGGCTCCTCGACGACGCGTCCGGCTAGGACGTCCACCATCCGGTCGGCGGTGACGACGACCGTCTCGGCCGCGGCGGTCGAGGCGGCGGCGCCGGCGAGGAGAAGTGCGGTAAGGAAATGGCGCATCGGCGGGCTCCGTGATCGGTTCGCCCCGGGTCCTAGCCGGGGAGGGTGGCGACAGTCACTAGCCAGACGGTCGCCGAGGGTGGATATAGGGGCGGTGAAACGCTCCTTTCCGGGCCGGGTGCTGACCCTCGCCGCCGCTCTCGGCCTTTCCGCCACGGCCGCGAACGCCGGTCACCGTCCCGGCGCGCCGCTGAAGCTGCCCCCGATCAAGCCGGCCGAAGCCGAATATCGCAGGCAGCTCCGGCCCTATGCCGAGTGCGTCGTGGGGCAGGCCAATGCGGAGCTCGCCGTCTTTCTCAACGAGGGGATCGGCGGGCGCGGCGCGGCCGACAGGGCGAAGCGGCTCGCCGCCTCGGCGCCGGGTTGCGTCCGGCCCCGCGGCAAATCCGGAGCGGAGGTGCTCCTGCTTCGAGGCGCCATCTTCGAAGCGCTGTATCGCCGCGATTTCGGTGCCGGCGACCCTCCCGCGGGCCTCGCCGAGGTCGTGCCCGCCGTTCACGGCGGCAAGCCGAGCAGCGATCCCACCTTCGCCACGATGCTTTCGGGTGTGTTCGCCGTCTTCGATTGCGCCGTCAGGAAGGATCCGCGGCGGGTCGCCGAAATGCTCCGCCATCCGCCCGAAAGCGAGCAGGAGACGGCGGCCTTCACCGGCCTCGCGCCGGCTCTCGCCCAGTGCCAGCCGGGGCGCGAGCGAATCGCGTTCACGGCATCGTTCGCGCGTCCTTATGTGAGTGAGATTCTCTATACGCTGAGCCTGGCGCACCGGGCATCCGGCGCAGGCGCGGCGCGCTGAATTTTAGCTGCGCCGAATATTGAAGGCGGCTGCGGGCTTCGCTCGGAGAAGCTCGTTTCGGCGAGACATCGGTCAGCGAGCGAGCGGCATCAGGATCGACGCTGGCGCCGCCGAGGCCGCCGGCATCAACAACTCCAACGGTACGTTCACCTCCTGAAGCCGGACAGGGCGCTTTCGCCGGGCTTCACCCCGCGCTTGCTGCCGCTGGCGACTGTCGCCCGCGGCCCAACCCTCCATTCGCGAACCTGGCAAGCACCGGATTGAGGGCGTTGCCGGGCCTTGCTAGATGCGGATCGACCAAGGGAGGATAATCTATGGACCTGCAGCAACCGGAGCGGACCTGCGCTGCCGCGTCGGCCGAACCCAAGGCCGAATGGACGGCGCCGCAAGTGGACAAGCTTGTCGCCGGCGGTGCGGAGGCCTCGGCCGGAGCGGATGTCGAGGGCCTGGACGGCCTCTCCTGATTCGAGAGTGACGGCAATACGCTGGGCCAGTCCCCGCTCACCGAAGCATCGGCTTGCGGCGATCGAGCTGGCGCGCGCCGCCGCCGCCGCCGCTCCGGACAAGCCTTCGCCGCAGCTTGCGCTGGCAAGAGCGCTGTCGGGCGCCGGAGAGCTTGAGGAAGCCGCTTCGCTTCTCGACCGGGCCTGCCGCCGATTTCCCGAGACGGAAGCCTTGCACGAGGAGCTCGCGCACGCTCTCGCGCGCCTCGGCGAGGTCGAGGCGGCGCTGGCCTGCGCCGGAGGCCGGCAGGCTGCGTGGGCGCCGGTCTTCGCCTTCAGCCTCCTGGCTCGTCATGGCCGCCGCTCCGAGACGGTGGCGCTCGAAGCGGCCGTGGCAGCCGTCCGGCCAGCCGATCCGAACCTGCTCGAATCGCGCGCCAAGCGGACGCACGGCGATCCCCGCGCCCTGCTGCGCCTGTGCGAGGAAGTGTTGGGCCACGATCCGGGCTCAGCCCATGCGCTCCATCACAAGGCCGTGGCGCTGGCGCAGCTCGGACGCAGCGACGAAGCGGCCGAGTTGATGGGACTGGATCGCTTTCTGAAAATCGCGCCGCTGCCGGCCCCGCCGGGCTTCGGCGGCGAGGAGGCCTTTCGCGAGGCCGTTCGGGCCGAGATATTGGCGAACCCCAGCCTCCACCCCGATCCGGTGGGGCATGCCACGCGCTCAGGCCTCAGGACCCGCCACTTTCCCGCCGCCGGCGATCGCGCCGCCACCGCCCTGATGGAGGCGATCCGAACGGCGGTGGCTGCCTATGCCGACGCCCTGTCCGGCGACCATCCCTTCGTGCGATCCCGTCCGGACCGCGCCACCTTCACGCCTTGGGCGCTGCTGTTCCGTGGATCCGGTCACCAGGTGTCCCATCATCATCCGGGCTGCTGGCTGACCGGAGTCTATTATGTCAGCGCCCGCCGCGACATTCCCCGGCCGGACTCTCCGCTACCCGGAATGATCCGCCTCGGCGGCCTTTCCGACCGGGCGGACGTCGCTCCGCCCTGGCCGGTGATCGAGGTCGAGCCGGTCCCGGGTACGCTCCTTCTCTTCCCCTCGTTCGTCCCTCATGAGACGGTGCCCCCGGGCGAGGGGGCGGAACGGATTTCCGTGGCTTTCGACGTCGCGGCGACCGGCTGAGCGGCGCCTTCCGGTCCAGTGATCAGGCGGGGCGTCTCCGCCCCGGCAGCATGCCGATCCGGCCGGAGACTTTCCCTTCCTCGGTTCCTTCGATCAATTCCCGCCGGTGTCGACTTCCTCCAGCGGGCCGCCCATTCCGGTATAGGCGCCGTTGCCCTTGACCATGGCCAGCGCTTCCTGCGGCGCCGGCGACTTGTCGATTATGTGGACCGAACCGCCGATCCGGGTCACCGAGAACAGGTTGCGGGCGAATTCCAGCGGCAGCCGGACGCAGCCGTGCGAGGCGGGGCGGCCGGGGATCTGGCCGGCGTGAAGCGCGATACCGCCCCAGGTCAGCCGCTGCATGAAGGGCATGGGCGCGTTGTTGTAGAGGTTGGAGAAGTGCCTGGGCCGCTTCTGCAGGATGTCGAACTTGCCGGTCGGCGTGCGGTGGCCGGGCTTGCCGGTGGAGACCGTGGTGACTCCGATCAGCGTTCCGCCGCGATAGACGTAGGCGCGCTGCAGCGGGATGCTGACGACCATCTCCACCTCGCCGACGGGCGAGCGCTCCGGCTGCCAGACGAACTCGCCGGGGCTCAGCGTCGCCGTCTCGACGGCGGCGGGGGGCGGCTCGACGGCGGCGGCGGCGGGCCCGACGACCTCGGCATAAGCCGAGCAGACGGGGGTGAAGGCCAGCAGGAGGACGCTGGCGGCTACGAAGACATTGCGGACGCTTACCTGGTTCATGGCTTCAACTGTTTGCGGGTGTTCCCCGTCCTTTCCATCGGCCGGAAGTGGCCGTGGCGGGGCTCTACGGGCGGCGCATGGCGGCGTTGTGCCGCCGCGAAGGAAATCTTGTCTCGATTGTTGCAGCGCGCAAAAGCTGCGGCGAAGCTGCTATTGGTGCTCGGTGCCGAACCTGACCTGCCACACCCGCTTCAGCGGCTTAGCGAGCTCACGGGCGTTCCCGAAGATGCGGCTTTCCCACCGGCAGCGGTCGCCGCCCGGCGGCGACGTGGGTGATCGCGCGGGCGACCCTCTCCTCGTCCGCGGCCGTTCCGCACGCCATCGCTCAAGCCTTGTAGGCGGAGAGCAGCGCCAGGAACAGGGCGAGCTGGTAGAGCAGGATGAAGACGACATAATAGCCGATATAGGCGATCAGCCCGAGCAGCACCGCCTTGCCGGTCCCGCACCGGTAGAAGGTGCGGGTGGCGAGCACGACATAGGCGGTGTCGAGGATGAACTTGGCCACGGTGATCGCTATTCCGGCGGCGCCGAGCGAGATGCCGACGGCGAAATAGATGGGCCACATCATCACCACCGTCAGCGTGGTGAACGAGATGACGTGCATCGAGAAGACGAGATGCTCGGCGAAATAGCGCCGCCCCCGCAAGTGCACGAGCAGCAGCAGGAGCGCGTAGACCACAATCAGCGGGATCTGCAAAAGCGAGGCGTTGCGCACCCATTTGTCGTTGATCTCCTCCTCGAGCGCGGCGACGCTTCGCCCCTGCTTCTGCGCGCGTAGCTGGAGCCGAATCGAGATCGGGCCCATATTGCGGATATGGTCCCCCTGCTGCTCCTCGACCGCGGCCATCCTTCTTATGTCGTACAAGGAGGTGTCGGGGGTCACCGAGAAGGCGAAAAGATAAAGCGCCAGGACCGAGAGGGTGAGCGTGAACGGCTTCAGGTAGCGCACGCGCCGGGCGGTGAAATATTCGGCGGTGAGGAAGCCCGGCTTGAACAGGAGCGCTCCGATCGTCCGAAGCAGCTTCGAGCGCTGGAGGTTGGTGATCTCCTCGAACATGTCGGCCGCGGCCCGGCGAAGCGACAGGTCGCGGGCCTCGAGATCGGGCGCTCCGCAGGCGTGGCACCAGCCGCCGGCCAGCCCCGCGCCGCAATTCTGGCAGGCCGCTCCGCCCGCCGCTTCCTCGCTCGGCCGCTGCACCTCGCCGCTGTCCATTGCCGCCCCGCCCTGAATCCCTCCAGCCTAGCGCCGCCCGCGGCCGCCCGCCACTCCCTCACTCGGGCGGCGCATAGCTTTCGAGAAAGCCGCAGCGCTGGCAGCGCCAGGTGGTGATCTCGATCGGCTTCGTGCCGCCCAGCTTGAGGCCGACCCAGATGCTCTTCCTCGGCTCGCCCTCCACCCAGCTCGTAACCTCGGCGCCGCCATAGGTCTTGTCGACGACATAGCCGGTGGCCATCCCGCCCCCGCATTTGGAGCATTGCTTCGACTGCGCCATTTCCTTCTCCTGGCTGGTGCGCGGTTGCGGGCAGACGCTACAGGGCGGGAGCCGGCATCGAAAGGGGACGGATCCGCCGCCCACCATGCGGATCGTTCCGCCTCCACATCCGTTTCCCGGTCGGCGGCCATGGCCGTCCGTGTGCTTTGCGTTGGAGGCTGATCATGTCGGCAAGAGTGTCCGCGGCTATCGTCTTTGTCTC
>Ga0196965_1000221_pt1 | contig 40164 bp, 39 predicted proteins | sample S1_20metaG_FD_148668 | JGI IMG/M metagenome (GOLD analysis project Ga0196965, IMG submission 148668) | Soil microbial communities from Anza Borrego desert, Southern California, United States - S1_20 | ecosystem: Environmental > Terrestrial > Soil > Desert | place: USA: California | collected...
CCTGATAGGAAAAGGACTTAGTAACCTTGGCTCCAAAAAGAAAGCAAAACTTGACTCAATTGACTTTCAGTTTGCAATATCTGTAAATGAGAATGCGGGGCTTATCAATATTTCTCAAAAAGGCGAGAAGCTGACCCGCGGCCTGTATGAGCTAAAAGCACAAAGTGAAAAAACGCCACAGGAAATTGCACGTGATACCGTAGACTATGCAACAGGTTTATACGAATACCGGATGTATCAGCTTGCCGAAACAGCGTTCCAGGATGCGAAGAACTACATCGAAAGTGAGAACCTGACGACTGACATCAGCTATGTTCGTCTTATCTCAAACATGACGCTTCTCTATATGGCGCAAGGAAAAGTAAACGAAGCTGCTACTTATCTCGAAATGGCGTTAAAAACGAGTTCGACTGTTGGAACGAAAAGTCCGGCTTATATCGCCAACCTTAATAGCCAGGCGAAGCTTGCGCAGATGAACGGCCACTACAATGAAGCTGAAAAGGATTTCGACGAAGTGCTTCGCATGGTCAAGGACGTTTTTTCACAAAACAGTTTGCAATACGCGATTGTGCTGAACAACAAAGCGCTCTTGTATCAGAATGTAGGACGCTACGATGATGCGATAACGTTGATGAATGAGGCAATTACAACGGCGGAGGCTGCATTTAAGAAAGCAATGAAACGCTCGAAGAATTCTTTCGACGGACGAAGATTTCAATCGAACCTTGCCTTTATGTTGCAGATGGCCGGCAAATATCCCGAGGCGGAAGCTGTGTTTCTCGAAATGAAAAAATCTTACGAACGAAACATTGCGTCTAACAACCCGGAATACGCCGCTTTGCTTAATCAGCTGGCTGTACTTTATATGCAGACAAAAAAGTATGACCAGGTCGAAGCTTTATTGAAAAAAGCGCAGGAGATTTTTAAGAAAAAACAATCGGAGGAAAGTCCGGGGTATGCCCGCGCAACAGCTGATCTTGGTAACTTTTATCGGTTAACAGCCAAGTATGTTGAAGCAGAACCATTGTTAATTCAGGCACTGAATATTCGTGAGCAGGTTCTTGGAAATAATCATCCCGATTATATCCGCACGAAGGAAGATCTCGCGATCCTTTATTGGAAAACAGAACGCTTCGATAAGGCGTTCGAACATTACAAGCCGGTAATGGACAAGACGATCGATTTTATCAATAAATATTTCCCGCCGATGAGCGAGGCCGAGAAGACTAAGTTCTGGGATATCACCGCGCCGCGCTTTCAACGGTTCTATAACTTTGCTTTGGCGGCGGCACCGAATAATCCTGCGATTGTCGCAGACATTTATGATTATCAAACTGCGACAAAAGGACTATTGTTGAATTCGACGAACAAGATTAAACAGTCGATCCTCAAGAGCGGTGACAAGTCTTTGATTGATGAGTATCTGCTCTGGCTTGACAAGAAGGAAACGCTTGCAAGGTTTTACTCTCTTTCAAAAGAAGAGCTAACGGAACAGAAAATTGATTTGTCGGCGCTCGAAGCGGAAGCTAACACCCTTGAACGCTCGCTTTCATCGCGGTCCGCAGCGTTCTCGTCAGGGTACTCAACGCACGTGGTCAGTTTTCAGAAGATTCGCGATCTGCTAACAGAAAAGGAAGCGGTTGTAGAGATTATTCGTGTGCAGACGTTCGACAATGATTTCACTGCGGATTCGAGATACATCGTGCTTGTGCTAACGAAAGCGATGAAGACTCCAAAGATGATCGTGCTCGACAATGGCGCGCAGCTCGAAACACGATATGCAAAGTTCTACCGAAACGCTATCCAGCAAAAACTTGAAGACGGATATTCGTATGACCAATATTGGGCTCGGTTTGATTCTGAGCTTGCGGGTAAAAAAACAATTTTTGTTTCACCCGACGGCGCATTTAATCAGATCAATCTCAATACTTTGAAAAAACCGGCGGGAGATTATGTCTTAAAGAACTATGACCTGACAATCGTTGGAAACTCAAAAGATCTCATTGAACTGAAGGCGAAAAAAGGTGTTGTCGCGAAAAAAGATGGTGTTTTGCTTGGCTTCCCGGATTACGGTGGTAACAGGATTGCGGCGCTACCGGGAACAAAGGTTGAGATTGAAACCGTATCAAAGATATTGAAAGGAGCCGGTTACAAGCTGTCGCAATACGCGGCGCTGGAAGCCTCTGAGAAAAATGTGAAGGCGCTGAAGAGTCCATCACTGATGCACATTGCAACGCATGGATATTTTTTGAAAGACAGCGAGAGTCAGAAAGGTGCTTTTGGAATTTCGGCGGAGAATGCGGCCAATAACCCATTGCTGCGATCAGGACTTATGCTCGCCAATGCAAGCAAAACAATCGATGGCGCTGCATCGGATATTGAAAGCAATGACAACGGTATCCTTACTGCTTACGAAGCCATGAGTCTGAACCTGGAGGGAACAAATCTCATCGTATTGAGTGCATGCGAAACAGGCCTGGGAGACGTCAAGAATGGAGAAGGAGTGTACGGTCTGCAACGGGCGTTTCTCGTAGCTGGCGCTGATGCAATGATCATGAGCCTGTGGAAAGTGGACGATGCTGCAACGCAGCAACTCATGACGAATTTTTATACGAACTGGATAAAACTTGGTAACAAACAAACTGCATTCAAGCAGGCACAGCTTCAGCTGATGGCAAAGTATAAAGAGCCATATTACTGGGGCGCGTTTGTCATGATGGGCATGTAGCAACATCTGATAGTTCAGCCGATTCATAAAATTTTTAACGACGTCATTGACATCGTTGTGCGGTATTACGTTATAAAATTGAGGTGAATTGAATATCGAAAACCTTCATTCCGGTTGATCGATATGGATACGGATTCTTTCCCATACAATTGGAGCTCTACAACTTTCCGGTCATTTTTTCACCGGTTAATTCGATTTGCAATAAAAGTACTTCGACGAATTCGTATCTTCATTGTCTAAACCCCACGACCGTGAAGCGACTGTTCCTGATTTTCACATTCATTTTACTCATCGTAACGCCTGGCATTAGTCAGACGTATACGGTCGAGAGCGTGCCCAATGTCAAACTCGTTAACAACAGTTACGTCTCCAATCCCGATAATATAATCACCGAGGCTACGGTTGCTGCCATCGATAACGCGCTTCGCGTGTTGGAAGACAGCAGTACCGCCCAGGTTGCCGTTGTGCTTTTAGCCTCTATCGGTGAAGCGGATCACGTCGATTTCGCGCAGGAGCTCTTCGACAAGTGGAAAATTGGTATGTCTGGGAAGGAGAACGGATTGTTGATCTTGTTGGTTAAAGATCAACGAACGATACGCTTTCACACAGGTTATGGAATTGAAGGAGTTTTACCAGATGCTGTCTGCAAACAGATTCAGCGAGAGGCGATGGTTCCTTACTTTAAGGACGATAATTACGACCAGGCAATGCTCGAGGGCGTGCAAGCTGTTGCAGCGCGTTTATCCAACCCGGAAGAATTTGTGGAGGCGAATACGAACGATGAAAATCTTCCGCTTTCGTTTTTTACATACTGGATCATTGGAGCTTGGTTTCTCGTAGCCTTCATTTCACTCATTGTCAAATTTGTTAAAAAGTCTTTTTCAAAAGTTGATGACAATTCGCCCGTCGTCAGATTTTCAGCTTTCGGTTGGACAACATGGTTTTTGATAGTACCGGTATTGTTGATGTTTGTATTAACGATGAGTGACAACGTATTGCTGTTCCTTGGTGGAATGTATGCATACTTCGGCCTGAATTTCCTTGTTAAAAGACAAAAAATTGAGGACGAGGCGAGTCGATGGCTCGAAAAAAAGGAGTTTCATGCCTTGTATCATTTTTATCAGAAACATCTCGGTACATTCAGTGCATTGCGGTTTTTTATCCCTGTCCCGTTTGCTTTTATGTACCGGTCTTTCAAAAACAAAATGGATTTCTTTAGAAATCACCCACGGGATTGTCACCAGTGCGGAAAGCCTTTGCAAAAATTGAATGAGCAGGCTGACGATCAGTTCCTGTCGAAAGCGGAACTTATGGAAGAAGGACTAAAGTCAATCGACTATGACATCTGGCGCTGTTCCGCTTGCAACGCGGCTGATAAGCTCTCTTACGTGAATGCAAAATCAAAGTACGAGACTTGTCCAAAGTGTTCCGCAAGGACGTATTACCTGCAGAGTGATAAAGTAATTCGGGCTGCCACAACATCATCGACAGGTCTGGGCGAAAAAATTCACATTTGTAAATACTGTAAGAATCGAAATGTTGATCGCTACACGATAGCGAAAGTTGAAAGTTCGTCAAGTTCTTCATCAGGCGGATCTTCCGGCGGAAGCTGGGGCGGAGGCAGCTCCGGTGGTGGCGGCGCCAGCAGCAGTTGGTAGCGATGTCATTCTTTCTGTGGCTGAATTGTTTTACTTCTTTACGGATAATTTTAACAGCATCCCAGGAGATTCCGTGGCGACATAAATAAATCCGTCAGGACTTTCTTCTACTGCGCGTACACGACCAACATCCTGGAGCAGTTTCTCCTGCGTGACATATTCACCATCCTTTATTTCAACCCGTGCCAGGTGGCGGTGTACTAAGGCCCCGATAAGCAAGTTTCCCTTCCAGACTTTGAAATTTTCGTGTGTTACGATCGCCATTCCGCATGGAGCGATGGAAGGAGTCCAATACGTAACAGGTTGTTCCATTCCCACCATTTCTGTTTTATCGGTGATCGGTGTTCCGTCGTAGTTGGTGCCATAGGTGATAACGGGCCAACCATAGTTAATGCCTTTTTCAATTCGATTCAGTTCATCGCCGCCTTGTGGCCCATGTTCGTGCGCCCAAATTATATCATTTTCCTTGTCATAGAACATCCCTTGCGGATTGCGATGACCGTAGGACCAGATTTCCGGTCTTGCACCTGCTTGATTCACGAAAGGATTGTTGTTTGGAATCCGTCCATCATCATGCAGCCGGATAATCTTTCCGAGGTGATTTGAAAGATCCTGTGAGTTTTCTTTTGTTCCGCGTTCCCCCGAAGAAATGTAAACGTAACCTTTACCATCAAAAACAATACGTGAGCCAAAGTGCGCACCAGACCTCACGAATGGCTGCGCAGAAAACAATTCCTCTATATCCGTCAGGTTGTTGCTCTCCAGCCGGGCTCTGATCAAAGTTGTTCCGCCACCACCATTCCCGGGCTTTGAGTATGTGATATACAGCCAGCCGTTGGTCGCATAATCCGGGTGTAGCTTTATATCAAGCAATCCGCCCTGACTGTTGTCATAAACTTCTGGCACATTGCCAATTTTATTGTCGAGGAGTTTACCGTTTTCAATCACGCGGATTTCACCGGCGTTTTCGGTGACAAGAATTCGTCCATCCGGTAAAAATGCAATTCCCCATGGATTTGTAAGTGATGAAGTGAGCGTATCAACTGTCAGCGTTATGGTTGTGTCAGTGGTAATGTTTTCAGCAGCTACGTCCTGATCTTTATCCGAACAGCTTGCTGAAAGAATGGTAACGAGGATGAGGATAAGCCGCATAAGAAAAGTTTATTAACGGGCCGACAATTCATATGCCATTACCGAATTTCCGAAAAATGTCGGTACGTAGATGATATTTTTACTTTCGTTGAAATCAATGTCAGCGCTGTTCAGTTTTCGTTCTTTCGTATCGAGTATCTTAACAGCTATTTTATTTTCATTTACGAAAAACACTTCGCCGCTCCAGCTTGAAACGATGTAAGAGCCATTGCCGATCGTCACGATTCCATCAGCACCCTGCGAAGTTTCGGTGTAGCGTTCCAGGTTTTTGTGTTTGTCAAGTATGTAGTTGATTCCCGTACCAGCATCAGCGATGTAAATACCATCATCAATAGCGAGCAATCCGTTGACGCGCTTGAACCCATGTGAAAAATATAGTTCAGCTTTACTGTTAACTATTCTGAAAATATTTCCTGTAGCGGAATCGGATACGAATACCTCGCCTGCGGTGTTTACAGTCACATCGTTCAGGAATTGAGCGCCGTCGATTTCTATACTATTCAATATTTTCCCTGACTTCATGTCAATTACCACGACACGCGTTAAATCTGCCACGTACAGTTGATCTTTCAAGCAACCCATACCTTTCGGCGCGTCCAGGCCGGTCGCCCATTTTAATGATGTGATTGTCCCATCCGGCAAAACTTTTGAGATGAAGCCATTTCCATCTTTTTCAGATGACTTCCCATTAATGTTGGAGACATAAAGCATGTCTTCTTCGGCATGGTAATACACAGATTCAGGCACGCGCAAAGTCGTATCTGAAGTCCAGACAAGCTTGAGTGTTTGCGCGACGGTGATTGATACGCTCGAAAGGGTAATGATGATTGGCAGAATATACGTTTTCATTGATCGTGATCCTCATGTGAATTTAAGCAATGACTACATTTTTACAGCATACCTCCCAACACCTGTCTCACGACACGGGTCAAGCGCACCGAAAAATTCGGAACTTTGGGCGTTCTATGTTAATTTAAGCCCAAATTTAAACTACCACTATGTATTCAGGATTGATAGCAACACACTCATATCTACGTTACTTTATACTAATCTTTTTGGTTATCGTCATTGTCATGTCATTGATCGGATGGATAAACAAAACACCTTATTCAAAACGTTTTGATAAAGTAAACCTCTTTCTTTTCATCTGTGCGCACACTCAATTACTACTGGGTATCATTCTTTATTTCGTCGGTGACAGGGTTCAACTGTCAGGCGAAACAATGAAGAGCGCGCCCTTACGTTATTTTGCAATGGAGCATCCGGTATCCATGATTATCGCGATTGCACTCATTACTATCGCGCGCATCAGCGCAAAGAAAACCGCGATCGACCAAAGTAAGCATAAACGCATGGTTGCATATAACAGTATTGCGTTAGCCATCATACTTGTTGTCGTTTTTGTACTCGGTGCTAACTACAATATTTACTGATTTAAGATCCGTTTCTATAGTTGGCAGTAAGTCGTCTGTTTTCCCGCGGGTGATGAGCGGAATTATTTAGAATTTAAATCCTCGACCCATGAAGTATCCTGTCCTCATTTGCTTATTCCTTTTTTGCAGCACAACTCTATTCGCGCAAAAGGTCTCATCGCGTTATGAGCTTGTCAAGATGGATAAAACCGTGAATACTTTTCACCACGAAGCCGCGCCTGTTGTTTCCGCTGATGGTAAAACGCTTTATTTTTTCGTTCAGGATCATCCTGACAACACAATGGGCAACGATGATACGCAGGATATTTGGATGTCAGAAAGAAGCGACGACGGCTCATGGGGACAGGCGCAGCATCTTGGCTCACCATTCAATATTCATCACTCGAATCAGGTGTTTGCAATTTTGTCAGATGGAAGCCTTTTCATTCGCGGTGGAAAATCCAAAGGAGAAAAAGGTTTTTCAATTGCGAAGGCCGGGGGCGGATTGCGTGAGCTTGAAGTAACCGATTTCAAAAAAATGAACAAGGGCCGTTTCTATGGAGCAACCATGAGCGACGACTTGAAGCACATCATCATGTACTTCAGCGAAAAAGATAATAGTCAGAACAGTGACATCTACATAAGCCACTTGCAGCCGGATGGGTCATATTCTGCTCCTGCGATGATTAAGACGCTGAGTTCATCCGGAGATGATGTTGGTCCATTTATCGGGCCTGACCAAAAAACATTGTACTACGGCAGTGCGCGACAGGCACCCGGAAAGCTCGGCGGTGTCGACATATATAGTTCGACACGGCTTGATGACTCATGGAATAATTGGTCCGAACCGGTTAATGTTGGCAAGCCAATCAATACGTCCGGTCTCGACTACTATTTCACAATGGACGCACAAGGCAATGTGTACACTAGCCGCGCAATCAAGGCCCTCGAAGGGGCAAACCTTGATCTCTACAAGCTTGTACCTAAGACGATGCATATTAACCTGGAAGGCGTCGTACTTAACGAGAAGACAAATGAGTCAATCGGCGGTGCTAATGTAACATTGAATGTTCCCGACATGGAACCGCAGGCTTTTAAATCGGCATCGGATGGTGTCTTTTCAACAACTTTCGATGAAGTGGAACAGTTTAAGATCAACGCAAATGCGGAAGGTTTTCTCGCGCGCGAAATCTCCTTTTCTGTTCCTTTGCTTTATAGTGATACAACCCTTCACGCGGAAATCGTACTTACGCCAATAGCCAGGGAGTTAATAATCGTGGGAAGTACACTCGATGAAAAGACACAACAGCCGGTCACAGCAAAGCTTGATTTTAAATTGCGCGGCAATTCACAAGCTTCATTGAAAGGTCAGAGCCCGGAAGGGAAGTACGAACAAACCGTGCCGGAACTGGGCTGGTATATCATATCCGCTTCGGCAGAGGGATACCTCAATACAACTGACAGTGTAGAGCTTGTGAGCGATGAAGTAACACCCGTATTGAAAGACTTATACCTGCGTCCCATTGAGGTTGGTGTAACTGTGCGACTCAAGAATATTTATTTTGATTTCGATAAGACAACGCTTAAACCAGAATCCTTTATCGAGCTTGACAAGGTTGTCGACTTTTTGCAACAAAACAAATCTGTTGAGATTGAGATTGCGGGCCATACCGATAACAAGGGCTCTGACGAGTATAATGAAAATCTTTCGCAAGGCAGATCCCAGTCTGTTGTTGACTACATCATCAGCAAGGGCGTGGAAGAATTCAGACTGAAGGCACATGGTTATGGAGAGTCCCGTCCACTCGACACAAACGATACAGAAGAAGGCCGTGCCAGTAACCGCCGCGTTGAGTTTACTGTGCTAAAGAAATAGGAACGGTTACCCGCAGAGAAGCGTACCTAAAATTCATTATCACAGTCGATACAATGATTGACTTTCTTGTTGGGGAACAACACCCCGAAGAAAAGGAAAGTCAGGCTTTCGCCGGATTGCTTTGGAAAATCGCGCGCAATGCGAGATGACTGACATCGTGGACACCGATTTGAACTTTCAGCGTCCAGATTAAGAGAAGATTCGTGGCGCAACACCTGAACGGCGCGGTCTTCGTCTTTTGAGAAAAGATGAAGTCGAACTTTGAACGCCATAAACGGTTGGCCCGGATAAAGGTTCGACATGTTTTCTTCGGTCAGAAAACATGGAATTCCATACGCATCAAGTTTGGTCTTGGCAATGTTTGCGTCAATAACGGTATCAAATTGACGGAATACGATAATGTCATCACTGTCTGCCAGCATATGAACGGTTGCTGTCGTCAGCAGAAATCGCGAACTTTAAGTAAGAAAGATAATCAAAACTGATAAGAATGAAAAGATTGACCGCTGTGCTGCATTCAGCTCTCTTAAGTTATGTCACAGCAATCCTGCTTCAGTTCGTTTACTTTTCTCCGGCCTTTTGTCAATGGAACGCTACGCAGCAGAAGGCGATCAATGCATACGTCGACTACGCAAATCAATCCGCTTCAGAAATTCAAACTGTGGTCGAAAGTATAAAGAATTACTATCCGGCACTACAGAACCAGGATGCGTGGAATCAGCCGCGATACATTTGTCCTGTTCAGATGGATGAATATTACTACAAAACTGCGCTCGTTTCATCACAACAGTTAAAACCTGCTACCGCTGCAATTCTCAACACTAGATTGAACGCCTTGCGCGATGTCGCAAGTGCAATTGATTTTAAATGCAAGGAGCTCGACACCTACCACAAGTTGCAGGATTACGATAGAGATCATTTCGCTAAAGCCAGGTTGATCATCGAAAGTCTGGAAGAGTTGTCGAAACAATATCGCGACGCGCAAGCTTCTCTTCAGCGTTCATTACTTGAAACATGGGGTCAGTTTCCCGCGAAAGGCGACTACGCGACGGCGGCTCAATTAATGCGGAAGGTGATTCAACATGATCGAAACTTCATCGGTTTGCTCCAGTTGAATCTCAATGAATCTGTCCATACCGGCTGGGCCGATGATAAAATTCTTTCCAGTATCCACGACAGTGATTCACTGCTTTCTGCTTTGAACGCTATGAGTCCTTCATTGAAATATCCAGCGTCGAGTATGTGGGATAGTTTTAAGCAGTCTGTCACGGATATGATTAAAGCGAAGGAGCGCGGATTGGACCAGTATAATTTCGAGGCGAAAAAATCTGATCGCCACAGTAATTATATGTACATGGATCTGATCAATTATTTTAACGGAACACTTGTATCGAATTATAATACATTCGTGCAGTTCAGCGAGCGCGATCAGCAATACAACATTAAGATGATTAATTACGCGCCTGTTTTTGAAATTCGTACGGAGCTGAAACCTACGACAGTCTCCATTCACGAGTATGAGGCGATCACTGATCGGCAGCTACCGACAAACAATCCATCGGCTCCGATAAAAGCTGAAGAATTTACAACCCTTTCCGAGTACATCAATTTTATCAATGAAGGTGCGCGGCAGGTTCGGTACATGCAAATGGTGATGACTAGTTTCAATTCTTCAGCCAGTTATTTCAAAGCTTTGCAAAGCTATGAGAATCGTGCACCTATGCACTTCAGTTACGCGGAGTTTAATATTCCATATTCATTCTTTTATCGCGCTGTTGCAAAAAGCAAAAACCTGCGACCCGCCGATGCAGAAGTGCTGAATGGCAAACTACAAACGCTTCTGAATATCCTCACGGAAATGGATCAACACGGAGCTTCCATCGACGTGCAGGTGAAAGGAAAACTATATGAGGCAGATAAGCTCGAAAGCATTTATCGCAGCTTCGAAAGGCTGCAGATTTTGTTTGAACATTGGGATGAGCACAAGGAACTACTTTATACTGATGTCCGGACTTTGTTTGATATTTATCCGTCAACGAATCAGGAAAACCCGTGGTTTATTTCCGGCATGGACCTTCACGAGCTTCTCGTACTTGATTATAAGTCCTTGAAGGACGCGCGCAGATATTATAAAGGCGATACGCTGGTTGAAATCAGCACGGCTTTGATCGACACCGCCGTGAGACAGGTTATCGCGAATGAATTTCAGAACATGAAAGACATTCCAAAGTATGGCCGCAACAACGGCAATTGCCCCTACACGCCATACGAAGACCTCGCCGCTGCATCGCGACGATACAGTGAACAGTTAAAAAAAGTAAAATCCGGGATCCGGCATGGTTACCGGCACCCATATAATGACTTCGTCGATCGTTACAATGACATCGTTGACGACTACAATAGTTTCGCTGAGTTGTCGAAAGATGTTCCGCTGCTTCAGGCGGTGAAGCAAACAGAATTGTTTTTTATTAAATATCCTGACGAAAAAAAGACGCCTTTGATGCCTTCATCAGTTGCAGTGCAAACAACAAAATACAAAGACAAAAAAGAACCTTCAACGTCACCCGCAGTTATTCGCGATACGGTTTATATCGAACGGCATGATACCATTTATGTAGGCGAAGAGATTGATTATTCGTCAATGGACGGATTTGCTCTTAACAACCTTGTTTTATTGATTGACGTTTCGGCGTCGATGAATTCGCCGGAGAAGCTTCCGTTGCTAAAGACAACGTTAATGGACATGCTACCGGTAATGCGCGAAGATGATCAGCTTTCGATTGTGGCAGTTGCCGGTAGCGCTCGCGTTGTTTTGGAAGCCACGTCTTTCAAAAATAAAGATCTCATTGAGAAGGCCATCAGCGAATTGTCCTCTGAAGGAAAGACAATGATCGCCCCGGGACTGAAGCTCGCTTTTAAAGTAGCGGATGAACGTTATATCCGGGGCGGCAATAACCGGGTGATTCTGGCAACGGATGGAGAGTTTCCAGTTACAAGCTCGTTAACCAAACTCGTGAAAGGTTTCCAGAAGAAGGATATTTCGCTCAGTGTTTTCAACTTTGGGAAGGCGGCGGCAGAATCACTTCGCACGCTTGCAGCAACCGGCAATGGTAACTATTCTTCCATCTCTGCTGACAATGCAAAAAAGACTCTTTTCCGCGAAGCAAAAGCACGTCGGATAAAGTAACAGACTGATTCAGAGTAATTTCTCCCTTTTAAACGGTATTTTCGTAAAATTTTTAGTTCTCCTGTAACATCTTGTTTAGGGAGGCGTCTTGTTATTGAATTTCAAAGGATGAATATCGAATCTTTTCAGACCCGCGTACTGCCTTCGAAAAATAAACTCTTTCGGTTTGCGCTTCGATTCCTGGGCGATGAGGAAGAAGCAAAGGATGTGGTGCAGGAAGTTTTTATCAGGGTTTGGAATGGACGCGAGCAGATGAGCGAGGTACAGAACTGGGAGGCCTGGTGTATGCGCATCACCCGGAATTTATCCCTGGACCGTATCAGAACGCTTACACGCAAGCAGACCCAGCCAATTGAAGAGTCGTTCGATGTACATCATCAGGCTTTAACGCCTCATGAGGCAACTGAAATGCATGAGAATATGCAACGAATTACGAACCTGATTTCTCTGTTACCCGAAAAACAACGTCAGGTTATACATCTCCGCGACGTGGAGGGCTATAGCTATAACGAAATTTCGGAGATTCTCGAGATCGATCTGAACCAGGTAAAAGTAAACCTTTTCAGGGCTCGAACTGCTGTGCGCGAACAACTGTTAAAGACGAATGCTTATGGACTCTAAAAAAATCGAGCAACTGCTGGCGAAGTACTGGGAATGCGAAACATCTCTCGAAGAGGAACAGGCATTGCGCGAGTACTTCAGAAGCGGCGCTTATCCGGAACATCTTAGAGAGACCGCTGCTTTATTTAACTATTTTGAAGTGAGTAAAAAAAAATCACTTGCTGACGACGCATTCGAGGCAAAGGTAGTTTCAAAAGTTCAGCCGAAACGCGGCATCGTGGTATCGCTTGTCAGGAACAGCATGCGGATCGCAGCAGGTATTGCGGTACTAATCGTTGCATTCTTCATTGTAAAAAATGAGATCCGGAAATCGACACCACAGGAAATCGTAGATACCTATGACGACCCGCGGCTCGCATTCGAAGAAACCAAGAAAGCATTGATGATGATCTCGAAATCATTCGGTACAGCCGAACAGCAGGCACGAAAGATCAATATGTTCAACGAAGCCAGGGAAGAAATTCAAAAAACACCCGAGAACAGTAACCTTTAACAAGACATTTAAAAAAGTTAAATATTAACGTATGAAAAAGATTGTTGCAGTAATGATGTTGGTGGCAGTGGCCGCAAGCGTACAGGCACAGGATGCGATTTCAAAGTTCTTTTCAAAATATCAGAATGATGAGTCATTCACGCAGGTGAACGTATCGAGCAAAATGTTCAGTCTGTTCACAAATATGGAAGCCGATACGCCCGAAGATAAGGAAGTGCTGGAAGCGATCAGCAAGCTCAAAGGTCTTCGCATTCTGATGAAGGAAAACACTTCGGATGCTCGTGGGCTTTATAAGGAAGCATTTGCACTTGTACCGGCAAAGGAATTCGAAGAATTGATGTCTGTGCGTGACAAAGACAAGGATATGAAGTTTTATATCAAGGAAAACGCCGGAAAGATTTCTGAGCTTGTCATGATCATGGGCGGACTCGAAGATTTTATGGTAATGAGTCTCTTTGGTGAAATAGATCTCAAGCAGGTATCCAGAATAGGGAAGAAGATGAACGTGCATGGGCTTGAGAATCTGAAGAATCTTGATGATCAGAAGCCGAAAGAATAATACATTATCGTAAAGGAGGCTCAGCCTTCTTTACTTTTTAATGACATGTCAGTTATGAAAAAGATCATTGCAGTAATCATTCTTCTTACGATCGTGCTACAGGCAAAAGCGCAAAGTGATAGCTACAGTACCATCAAAGCGAAATTCAAAGGAGAAGAAGATGTTGTGTCGTTTGGAGCGTCAGGATTGCTCGCTCGCACAGTGTTGTGGATCGCAGGTGAACATGACTTTAAGGATGCCATTCAGGACGTTCGCGGTTTCAAGTTCATCACCATTCCTAAAAAAGCATTTGCCAATGAGAAAGTATCGGTGAATGGAATGCGTAAGCTTATTGCTGATGATAACTTTGAAGAACTGACACGCGTAAAAGATCACGGTGATGATGTTAGTGTTTATTTGCAAAAAGACAGAAAAAAGAATAGCCGATATCTTGTTGTCATCGAAGAAAATACGGAAGTCGTTGTGCTTGAAATTGTCGGCAACATCGATTTACATAAACTAAAGGCTGCATCGCATACAGCTTATAACAAATAATATATGAAAAACATGTTTGCAGTCCTGGCCCTTGTCTTATTTGTAACCAGCGCAAAGGCTCAGAGTGAGACCACAGAAGCTCTCCAGAAAAAGTACGATGCCCAAGCCTTTTTTTTCTACAATAACACGCTGCGGATGTTAAATCAAGCTAACGATTCTTCATTCGACGAGCTTATCAAAGATGTTGAAAAGATGAAGTTTCTCATGATCAAAAAAGGAGCGGGCTCTATAGACTACAAGCGCGTTGTCGGTGATTATAAAAACGAATCATTTGAAGAAATGATGAGCAGCAGGCATAAGGGAAAGAACTTCGACATATTCGTCAAGGAAAAAAATAACAAAACAACTGGTATGCTCGTGCTCATCAATGACGATGCAAATCTGCTTGTTATGGACATCGTTGGAAGCATTGCCCTGAACAAGGTTACGAAGCTTTTCGAAACACTTGATGAAAGCGCCGATTTCGGCAAGAAGATCCGCGAATTTACCGGTGTCGAATAAATATATTTAGTCGTGTAATCTACCTCGATCGTTAGCGACTAATCGTCCAATAACTCACCAGGCTTTGGAAACAGTACTCTCAATTAAAGATCTATCGAAACAGTTCGGCAGGATCAAGGCAGTTAACACTTTGAACCTCGAAGTGAAAGCCGGGCAGGTATTCGGAATGTTAGGCCCGAACGGAAGTGGAAAAACCACCACCCTCGGGATGTTAATGAGCGTCGTGAACCCCACTGCTGGAAACTTCCAGTGGTTTGGTGAAGCTCCATCGAATAACACCCGAAAACGAATTGGTGCCGTCCTCGAGCATCCGATCTTTTACCCCTATCTCACCGGGCAAAAAAACCTGGAGTTGAATGCAATGATCAAGCAGTGTCCGGTGGACAATATTCCCCGTGTGCTTGAACTTGTTGAGCTAACGGAGCGTAAGAATGACAAATACAAAACATACTCGCTTGGAATGAAGCAGCGCCTGGCAATAGCCTCTGCGTTGCTAAACGAACCAACGGTACTTATCCTGGACGAGCCTACAAATGGATTAGACCCCATGGGTATTGCCGAGATCCGCGATCTTATTTTGAAAATTGCAGCTGACGGAAAAACCATCATCCTCGCTAGCCACTTACTCGACGAGGTTCAAAAGGTGTGTACCCATTTTGCGGTGCTAAAGCGAGGCAACCTTGTCTATACCGGTCCGGTCGACGATGTTGGAAGCGGCACGGAAACCGTTGAAGTCATGGCCGATGTTCCTGGTCTTAATGAAGTGTTATTGGCTTTTGCCGGTACTAGTTCAATCAACAGGGAGAATGGAAGTTTTCACGTGACATTACGCGAGGGATTTAGAAGTAAAGATCTGAATCATTTTCTTTTCGAGAAGGGAGTTGTCGCATCGCACCTCGCAACCAAAAAGAAGAGCCTCGAAAAACAATTTCTTGAAATTCTTGCGGGATCATAAACAGCGTAGCAATCATGTTGCATTTATTAAAAATTGATCTGAAGAAGCTTACGAGCTACAGAACTTTCTGGGTCGTTTGTGGAGTGTACTTTGTTATGCTTGCGTTTACAACCGCCAGTGGAATGGAGTTTTTGAAATGGCTTGCGCGGACGTTCGCCGATTTTGGTCAGAAGTTGAATATCGACCGTATACCACTCTATCATTTCCCGGATGTGTGGTTGAATCTGATTTGGTTCAGCGGACTATTCAAAATCGTCTTGTCGATCATGGTGGTGATCTCAGTCACAAATGAATTTACTTACAGAACGATCAGGCAAAATATCATTGATGGTTTAAGCCGTTGGGAATTCCTGTTATCAAAAATTCTCACAAACGTATTGCTGAGTCTGATGAGTGTCGGCATGATCTTCGTGATCGGCCTGGTAACAGGTTTGATTTACAGCCCGTCCATCGAATTATCCAAACTGGTTACCGACCTCGAATTTTTCTTTGCGTATTTTCTTGAGATATTTTTCTTCCTCTCGTATGCATTGATGATCAGCATGCTGATTCAGCGCTCTGGACTAACCATTATTCTGCTTTTGTTTTCACAGTTGCTGGAGTTTATCATCACCAATAATCTGTACGATCATGTTCCGGCAATCATTCCCTTCTTTCCGATGAAGTCAGTTTGGAATTTGATTGAGTGGCCGTACCCGCGTTATGCCTTCCAGGAGATTAAAGATTACCTGGACGTTCAGACTGTCGCCATCGTGTTAGCATGGACAGTCATCTTTAATTATCTCACTTACGTGAAACTTAAACGGTCCGACATCTAAGAACAATTTTCTGCAAACGGTGTAGATGGTCTTCTCGATTGTTTCCTTACATGACGACAATTAAAATATGATCAAAACGTATCTTTGATTGTCAAAATTCGTTCGAGAAAGTATGGATCCCATTCAACTGCTCGGTCTTGCCGCTGGGTCTCTCACGACAGCAGCTTTTTTCCCACAAGTATTAAAAACGTGGAAAAGCCGTTCGGCAAAAGATCTTTCCCTGGGAATGTTCTCACTCTTTAGCGTGGGGGTTTTGCTTTGGCTTATTTACGGATTTGTTGTTAAAGATATTCCTGTGATTGCCGCTAATTCCATCACACTGATGCTTGCGTCAACGTTGCTGTTTTTCAAGCTTCGTTTTAAAGACTAATCATTTTTTTCAAACTGTTCGTTCGAAGCGGTAGTTCTATAACTGTCGGATGGTATAGTTTTTTGAAAACTACATCATGTAGATGTTGCCCTGGTCAAGCATACAGCATTGTAAGACACATATTGAATGTTAAACTGGCAGCATTTTACTTTTAGGTTCGTCAAAATGACTTTGAGATTATGCCGTTATGGCGTCTTGCAATTTGTGGTATATGTCTTGAAGCAGTAAACGCGGAAGGAGACGTAAAATGAAAAGGAATAGTAATAAGAATTATCTTGACCTGATAACCTCTATAGACGTATTGAATACAGTGAACGGTGGCGTGAGTGAACCGCAGATGAACCTGAATCACTATCAGGAGTATCGCGAGATCCGGATTAAGGTTCCGGGTATCAAGCAGGAGGAAGTTCACGTCGAAGTTCACAACAACAACCTGTCGATATATTATTATATCAATATGGTTTCAGGTGACAAGCTCATCCAACTGCCGCGATTCGTGTATAACAGAAACGTACCGTATTTTATTGATATCAATAAAATTAATGCGCGGATGGAAAATGATGAACTTGTAGTGCATCTACCATTCAACAGGCTCGCGAATGGTTATCATAAAGAGATAAAAATAAATCAGCGTTAAGCTGGATATAAAAAAAAGCGAACGTGACTGTTCGCTTTTTTTGTGCTTCCACGCGCTATCGTACGGCGCTTGCTCGACTACACTTCAACATGCGACCAGTTTTCGCCGGTCTTGATCCGATGGATCTGCATGTCGGAAACCTTAAACTGTTTTGCGAGTGACTTGAGCGTTGGTGTGTTTTTCGCTTTTAGTGCGCGTTTAATTTGTTTAACCTTTGCTGCATTGAGCTTCGGCCCTTCAGCCGGATTTTGACGCTCAACAACATTCGGGTCGTTTAGCGCGTGGTCGATCTGCGCCTCGTGCGTAACCCACTTTAGGTTGTCAGAGCTGTTGTTCTCTTTAACATGATCCAGGTGAATGACAAAGGCATGCTTTGGACTTGTCCTCTTGTTGAAATATTCTGCAACAAGTCGGTGTAAATAATAATTCTGCCTGTTCGCTTCTCGTCCGATTGTCACGCTCGGGTAACCTTGCGTGAGGCGCGGCCTGAGCAAATAGCCTTCTTCAATTTTTGTTTTGAAGCTCACAATCCGGCCACGGTTTGAAACGGCGTAACGTTTGGTTGTTACACCTTTTTTCAGCTCCAGCTCCTTCCAGCGTTCGCCGGCCAGAAGTTTGATGGTTTTCTTTTTTATTATAGCCATAGTTAAAAGGGTAAGGGTTCTGCGAAATGTGGTATCAGTGTATGAAAATGGTCAGCTATCCGGTTCATGAGTTTTGAACCAGTCCGATTAACAATCTTTCTTCCGTCAACTTCTGTAACAGGCGTAAGTTCGCCCATCGTTCCACACGCGAACATTTCATCAGCGTTGTAAACTTCCGTTAACGATAAATTAGTTTCATGACATGCAATATTCAGTTGATGACAAACGTCAATCACAAGCGATCGGGTGATGCCAGGCAAACAAGCATCCGCATGTGGCGTAAAAACTTTTCCGTTCTTCGCAATGAAAATATTCGTGTCATTCAGCTCTGAAGCAAAACCACGATCGTCAAGCATCAACGCCGCATCCACACCGGCAACATTCGCCTGTATTTTCGCGATGATGTTATTCAACAGGTTATTATGGTGAATTTTTGAATCGAGAAATTGCGGGCCATTTCTTCGCTGTGATGAGGTGATAACGCGTATCCCGGCCTCATTGTTGTATACGAGCTTTTTCCACTCGGCAAGCACGATCAGGCAGCACCCTTTTGTATTCAGGCGCGGATCCATACCTGAGGTGACCTTTTCACCCCTTGTCAATGTAAGTCGTATATGGACGTCGTTGCGCATTTGGTTAGCTTTCAACGTATCGAAGATCGCTTTCTTTATGTCGTTCTTGGATGGAATATTGTCGAACGCCAAAGCTCTCGCCGAAGCATGCAGCCTCTCTAAATGGTGTTCAAGACAAAATATACCTTCGTTATAAACCCTTAAACCTTCCCAAACTGCGTCTCCTCCCTGGACAACGCTATCGAAAACCGAAACTTTTGCTTCTTCTCTGTGTATCAACTTTCCTCCGACATGCACCTTAATGTCTGCATTCTTTGGATTGTACTGTTGGAGCATATGTCAAACCGCTGTTACTATAAATGATGGTGGGCGAAACAGGGTATTAGTAAAATAACACTTTATTTCATTATTGGTCAAGCTTTTATTGAAAATGCTACGAGTTTTTCATATAAGATACTGGCCTCATTGCACAAATTCTGCAACCGTTCCGGTACTGGCTGTTTTACCGTCCCGGATGGGCTAAAACCGGTCGATTGGTGCACATTTGCATACCAGTGACGGGCCCAAACTCCATCGTAAGGCTTCGGGCCGGCCTCCCACCGCAACATTTGCTCGTCAAAGTCTATTTCGCATGCTTTACATAAACGGCTTAAGACCCCGCGTGGATCCTTCAGCACCTCCCCTGTGTCAAGCACGATCAGGCGCTCACCGGAGCGTTCGAGCTGGGATAGTAGCTCATATTGGTACGCAAGTCCTATATCGCGCATCGTGGGTGACTCGATGACCTTCGAATAGCTTGTAATGATGAACACGGGATCCCTAATCAAAAAAACATTTGTTGCCCCATCGATCCATGGATCCTCCAAAACTTCGCAATGGTGAGCCATATTCTTGATGAACAGGATCGGCGAATCTTGCCTGGATATTTGTGAACGCACAACCGACTCACTGGCGGACATCGTATTTAAAACATCGTCTTTGCCGGGATGGTCGGCGGCGGTCTTACTTAGGTATACGGCATAGAACGGCTCGTCCATTACGCGACAGTCAGGTCGTTGCGCAAATGAGTACATCATCGCCGTGGAGATATTGCGCGGACCCGAGATAAGGTTAATAATCTTCAATTCGAGGCTTCTGTTTTGATGACCAGAATATAGTCATCTTTTTCGACAGGCAGATAGCCATGATCGTAACAGTAAAAATATCTTTCGCCTTTTCTGTTGGTGTGGATGCTCGTGAAGTATGAAAAGTCAAAGCCTTGCGATGCGAGCAACGCACGTGGAACGCGGGCTTTGCCCGTAGGATTGAACGTTGAAAGAATGCTGCGATTTCGAATCAGCACTTTATTGACATCATCAACGAAATTGTTTTTGTTTTTTCGGTGCCGGTTATGGTAGAGTGCACGGCATTGATCAGAACAATACTTTTTGTCGCGGCGTCCCTTGAATGTTATACCACATTCCGAACACGATTGTGAATGTAGAGAGGTCATAGTTTTTAGTTTTTCCATTATCCGTGTCGATACGGATAAATACGTATAGTTACGAATATAAACGAAATTATACGTTTATCACACGACTGCCCACTTTTTTACACTTCATCTTTGCATTGTTGGTCAACCAAAGACCGCAATTCTAAATCCTAAAATGTAAAAAATTATGAGTATGAAAAGCTTAAGAAACAGTGTTCAGCTTATTGGAAGACTCGGCAAAGATCCGGAAGTAAAAATGTTCACCAAAAGTAAAAAGGCAGCCTTTACACTGGCGACAACAGATTCTTACAAGAATCAAAAAGGAGAAAAGATTGAGGATACCCAGTGGCACAACGTTGTCATCTGGGGCAAACTTGCCGGCATTGCTGAAAAGTATTTGAAGAAAGGTCAGGAAGTCGCGATTGAAGGCAAATTGATTCACCGTGCATACGAGTCGAACGGTGAAAAAAAATACATTACAGAAATCAACGTGAACGACATGGTGATGCTCGGAGGCAAAAATCAATAGTTCCTAACGATCTATAACTAAGACCCGATCATGGGCCGGCCCGGATTTATTCCGGGTTTTTTTTGGCCTTTCGAGATCGTTGGGCGACGTCAATTGCACGAGCTTAATGGTTTAGAGGTAACGCGGTTATACCGGCGGTTCGGTTGTCTGCACTTTTTCGACCATTTTTGAACTGTTAATCGGTTCCTTCAGCATTTCGTGCGTTATTATTAGTTTTGCGCAGATGACGTTTCTTTATCCTTCTTTCTTGTGGGCGCTCGCTGCGCTCGCTATTCCAATACTCATTCACTTATTTAATTTCAGAAGGGTTAAACGTGTCTATTTCTCAAATACAAAGTTTCTTCAACGTGTAAAGGAAGTCACAACCGCAAAGCGAAGAATTAAACATTTACTGATACTCGCAGCACGACTTCTGTTCCTGTTCTTCCTCGTTATTGCTTTCACCCAGCCTCTTATCCCAGCGCGTGAGCAGCTCGCTGCTGAACGTTCTGTCGTTCTATACATAGACAACTCACAAAGCATGTCGGCACAGATGGCGGACAAAAGCAGAGGACTGGAGGCAGCGCTCCGTTTTGCGCAGAACATTGTTGCGACGTTTCCAACAGATACACGTTACAAGGTTATTACAAATGATTTCGCGCCATTTTCAAATACATTTAAAACGAAACCTGAAGCTGCAGATTTGTTAGCTGAAATCCGACTCTCACCTCTCAGTAGAGCCATGGATGAAATCCGCAATAAGATCAACCAGGACGTTACGCGCGATAAGGATATCTTTTGGATTTCGGATTTCCAGAAATCAACATTAGGTTCCGTTCCGGATAAGTGGGACAGCGCCGAAAGACTTCACCTGGTTCCGATCAAGTTTCAAACGCTGCCGAATGTTTTTGTCGACACAGCTTCTCTAGAAAACCCTTTCGCGGCCAGCGGCGAAAAAAATGTCCTGTCCGTCAGGTTGCGTAATGATGGCGCGGCTTCAGCGGATGATCTGAATATTAAACTTACAATCAATGATGTTCAATCAGGAACGGCGCAGGTATCGGTACCGGCGAAAGGATCGTCAGTTGCGAGCTTCGACCTCGCCTCCGGGCTACGTGGAAGAAATAAAGCCATGATTTCATTCACGGATTTTCCGGTCAGCTTTGACAACGAGTTTTACCTCGCGCTTAATTTTACCGACAAGATCAATATCATCGAAATTAAAGATCAAAAAACGAAGACATCCGTAGAAACGGTGTACGGAAATCAACAGGTATTTAACTTCAAAAGCTTTCACGTTGGCAACGTAAACTATAATCAGCTTAATGAAGCCGACCTTGTGATTGTAAACGGTTTAAATAAAGTCGAATCATCGCTCACCTTCGCGCTTAGAAACTATTTACAGGAGCGAGCTGGTTCTCTGTTAATCATTCCCGGTTTGAACATCGACTTACAATCCTATCAGCAACTGACGGGCTTGAGTTTAAGCAACACGAATATCAGTGAACAGACCGAGTTGGATAAGCCCGACTTCGCCAATCCGTTTTTCGAAAATATATTCGAAGAAAAGTCAACTTCTATTGCCATGCCGAAGGCTGCCAGCATAGTCACCTGGTCAGACCGATCTGCTATTCTGCGTTTTAAAAATGATCAGCCGTTCCTGTCACGCTTTAAACAGGGGGGTGACTTGTATATACTTTCAGCGCCACTTCAGGAATCCAATACCGATTTTTACAACCACGCGTTATTTGTGCCGGTGTTTTACAGGATCGCAGCAACATCGAGAAAAGAACAACAACGTTTATATTATTCAGTGCAGCAGGATTTTATCAGCCTGCGGGTGGATTCATTAACAAACGAGTCGGTGAAACTGGCCGGTAAGCAGGAGTTCATTCCGTCGCAACGGAAGGTCAATAACCAGTTGCTGATGGATATCCCGAAGTTCTCGATCGAGCCCGGGTTTTATCATGTGGTCGCCGGTGGCGATTCCCTCAGCCTGGTGGCTTTCAACCTCGACAAAAAAGAATCGTTGCTTGATCAGTACAATGGAAATGAAATAAAAAATCAAATGGGAAACGGCAGCAATATTACTATCTTCGAGGCCGAATCCGAAGAGGCTTTGAGCACTGAGATCCGGGAACGGTATCTCGGGAAACCGTTGTGGAAATACGCGGTAATGCTTGCACTGCTTTTCCTGCTTGCTGAAGTACTGTTGATTCGCTTGCTAAAATAAAGATTGATGAAAATTCTTATTCAATCACCCAAGATTGTCGACCCGAATTCGCCATTTCATCTTAAAGAAAAAAATGTTCTGATCAATAACGGTAAGATAACCGAAGTCGGCGACAAAAATTACAGCGCCGACAAGGTTATCAAAGCCGAAGGAATGATCCTTTCACCGGGCTGGTTTGATCTCGGCACCTTTGTTGGAGACCCCGGCCTCGAACATAAGGAAGACCTCGCTTCGGTTGCTCGCGCCGCGCTTGAAGGTGGGTTTACAGAGATCGCGGTGCTTCCGAACACGGTACCATCTGTACAAACAAAAAATGAGGTCGCCTACATTACACGTGGAAACGAAAACAGACTGGTACAGATTCACGCGCTTGCGTCTGTTACAAAATATAACAAAGGTGAAGAGCTGACCGAGATGATTGATTTGAACGAAGCAGGGGCGGTTGGTTTTACAGACGGACTAAAGACTCTTTGGCATACGGATATTTTCCTGAAGTCGTTGCAATATCTTCAGAAGTTCAATGGAGTTCTCATTGATCACCCGGAAGATCACCATCTCAATTTGTTCGGCCAAATGCACGAAGGCATTCAAAGTACAACGCTTGGGCTGAAGGGAATGCCACGTCTGGCGGAAGAAACGGCGGTGACGAGAAACCTTGAGCTTCTCAATTACGCAGGAGGCAGGTTACACCTGTCACGACTTTCTACAGCTAAGTCGATTGAGATAGTAAAAAACGCAAAAAGAAAACTAAAGCTGACGTGCGACATCGCTTCATACCAGGCACTTCTTGATGATTCGATGCTGGCTACATTCGACACAAACCTGAAAGTAAATCCACCGTTACGCGAGAAGGCTGATAACGAAGCACTGATTCGCGGGATCAAAGATGGAACGATTGACGTAATCAGCTCCGGCCACCTTCCGCATGACGCCGAAAGTAAAGACCTTGAATTTGATCTCGCGGACTTCGGGATGATCAGTTTACAAACAGTAGGCGCGAACCTGGTTAGTTTATCCCGCTTTGTCGGCTGGGAAACACTGATCGAAAGGGTTACGATTGGACCACGACAGGTGCTGCAACTTGAATCCCCATCGATCACGGAAGATAGCCGTGCCAACCTCACGCTCTTTGACCCCAATAGAACATGGCGCTTTGATGAAAAAACGAATGTATCGCGTTCGAAAAATTCACCATGGCTCGGCAAAGAGCTAAAAGGTAAAGCAGTTGCAGTGTTCAACAATAACCGTCAGTGGATTGATCTCTAATCATTTTAATTTCTAGCATGAGACCTTTAGTCAGGGTGCCATTGGTAAATGGGGCAATTGCAGGCGCGTTAGGCGCTGTGCTCACGATCGTACTTTACTACCTGAGTGGTCACCCTTTTCTTATTCCGGTTTATCTCGACTTCCGCATTTTGTTATTCGGATTTTTTATCTTTTTCACACTAAAGGAGTTCCGGGATCTGCACCAGGAAGGAATTCTTTATTTCTGGCAGGGGCTTATCATTTCCTTCATTTTTGTAAACGTATTCGGCGCTGTAGCGGGCGGATTATTGTGGATCTTTGGGTTGATTGTTCCGGCTTTTGTTTCCGATTATATCAGGTTGCAAACTGAAATCCTCAGCGATTTGCCGCACGAGATTATTGACCGGATAGGAAAAGATGTGTATGACCGTAATTTAGAATTGTTACCTGCGACAAATGCTTTCGATCTTGCTTCGCTGTATTTCACGCAGAGCCTGATCATTGGATTTTTTATCAGCATCATATTATCTGTTATTTTAAGAAGACAACCTAAAATCTAACTATATGGAACAAACACAACCCCTTACTGATACACCCGTTACTACCCGGTCAGCTGGCATTCGATACGGTGTAATTGCAGCTGTTATCAGCATTGTTTTTTTTCTGGCTCTTAATATCAGCGGCGTCGATATGACTGCCAGTTACTGGAGTTGGATCGGCTATTTGATCACAGCTGTGATTGTTTTCCTGGCGCACAAATACTACAAGGAAAACGGTGATAGTTATATGAACTATGGACAGGGTATCGGCATTGCCTTCTGGCAGGGATTGATCGGCGCAGGAATCTCGCACATTTTTACATATATCTATATCAAGTTTATTGACGGTGCCTTTATCGATAACGTTATTGACGCCCAGCGCGCTGGTATGGAGGAGCGCGGTATGTCGGATGAACAGATCGATCAGGCGATGGAATTCTCTGCATCCTTTATGACACCGGAAGTCATGATGTTGATGGGCTTTTTGTTTGCTATTCTAGGCACAGTAATCATTGCATTAATTGTTACTATCTTTACGCAGAAATCGCGTCCAGAAACAATATAAATGATTAATCCTCAGATCTCAGTCATCATTCCCGCACAGGACGAAGAAGAATCATTACCAGAATTATGTCAGTGGATAGGCCGTGTGATGCAGTCACATGGCTTTTCTTTTGAAGTGATAATGATCGACGACGGTAGCACTGATAATACCTGGGATGTCATTGAAAAGATCAACACAGAGGATAACCGGTTCAAGGGTATCCGGTTTAACCGGAATTTCGGGAAATCAGCCGCCCTTCAAACCGGTTTCCGCACCTCGAAAGGAAACGTGGTCATTACTATGGATGCAGACCTGCAGGATAGCCCGGATGAAATTCCGGAGCTGTATGACATGATCACCAACCAACGTTTCCACCTGGTTTCCGGCTGGAAAAAGAAGCGGTATGATCCGATCTCAAAGACAATTCCTTCACGTTTCTTCAACTATATTACCCGTAAGATCTCCGGTATCGAGCTCCACGATTTCAACTGTGGCTTGAAGGCATACCAGTCCGTTGTTGTCAAGAACATTACGGTATATGGCGAAATGCATCGTTACATTCCCCTCATTGCGAAGTGGGGCGGATTCAACCGAATCACGGAAAAAGCTGTTGTTCACCGTGAACGAAAATATGGACAAACGAAGTTTGGATTAGAGCGCTTTATCAACGGTTTCCTCGATCTGCTCTCCATTACTTTCGTCAGCAAGTTCCGGCAAAAGCCAATGCATTTCTTCGGAACATTCGGCACATTTTCATTTGTGCTTGGATTTCTCGCTACAGCCAAACTGTTTTGGGATAAGTTGGATTCACTATTCTTTTCAAGAACGCCGATGAAGCGCGACATCACCGAGCAACCATTGTTTTACCTTGCCCTCGTGGCAGTTATCATAGGTGTTCAGTTATTCGTGACAGGCTTCCTTGCCGAAATGTTTGCCATGCAGTCTCTGTCCAAACGCGATTACCTTGTAATCGACAAAGTGGGCATTGAGGATGACGCGTCGCGTACGTTGCAAACAGTCAACAAGTGATTTTAGCAACATGCCCTCTTTGAAATACTCCATCATTATTCCGGTTTATAACAGACCAGAAGAAGTAGAAGAGCTTCTTGAGAGCCTCGCCGTTCAAACCAGTCAGAATTTTGAAGTAATTATCGTCGAAGACGGCTCCGCTACGCGGTGTGATTATATTACTGCGTTGTTCCGTGACCGTTTTCCACTGCGATATTTTTATCAGGAAAACCGTGGGCCCGGCCCGGCTCGTAATTTCGGATTTACGAAAGCCGAAGGGGAATATCTTGTTGTCTTCGATTCCGATTGCATTATTCCCCCAGCTTACTTTCAGGCAGTAGACCAGGCGTTGGAAAAAGATCAACCCGATGCATGGGGTGGTCCCGATGCTCCGCATGTTGATTTCACACCCGTGCAGCGGGCGATGGGCTACACCATGGCATCCATCCTCACAACCGGCGGTATTCGCGGTGGAAAAAAACACATTGGCTGGTTTCAGCCACGGAGTTTCAACATGGGTTTATCGCGAAGAGTGTATGAGGTAACAGGCGGATTCAGGTTCGAACGGTTTGCAGAAGATATTGAATTAAGTATCCGGATGAAGCAGGCCGGATTCAAAGTGGCGCTTATTCCCGATGCATTTGTTTATCATAAACGTCGCACCTCATTCGCTCAATTCTTCCGTCAGGTTTCTAATTTTGGAAAAGGTCGCGCGCACATTGGCGAAGTATTCCCCAATGAAGTAAAGGTCACGCATTGGTTCCCAACGGTTTTTTCGGCAGGGATGTTGGCGCTTTTAGTGCTGCCCTTCATCGATGCCAGGATTTTCTTTTTTGCCCTGGCCGGCTTCGTAGCTTATCTCTCCGCTATTTTTTTACACTCGCTCATCCAAAATAAAAACTTGCTTGTGGCAGCGTTGTCTGTTCCTTCGGCAGTGCTGCAACTGTCAGGCTACGGTCTCGGATTCTTTGGCGAATGGATCAAGGGTAAGTTTGGCAGATCCTGAGCATTTAGGATTTTTGTATTTTTTCAGCAATATTGTAGTAATCTAGCCCCACCGTAAATGAATAGATTGCTGCTTGCCTGTATGCTGGTTGGGTCGTGTCTGCTGATATCCACTTTGGCAGAGGCTCAACATCTAAAAGAAATTCCACCCGGATATTACGTTGTTGTCAGCGCGTTTTCTCCCGACAGGGAAGACCTTGCCATCAACTATGTCAGTCATTTAAAAAAAGATAAAAATATGGAAGCTGCTTACGGTTTCCATTCTGAGCGTGGGTACTGGTATGTTTATCTTCCAAAGCACGAAACATTTCGCACGGCTGTAGATCACGTGAAATCAACTCGTAAGGATCCGGAGTTCGAGAAAGCATGGGTACGGAATGTTAAACCATTTTCTGGCATTGCTTCGGTAACGAAACAAGAACTGGTAAGGGCCGACTCCGTGCAGGCGGATGAAGTTGTTGAAACTGCGCCAGAAATGCAGATCGTGGAAGACCCGACAGATACAATCGTGGTCACCGATAATGAAGAGATCATCCAATACGATGTAATGACCCTCGGTAACACGGAAGTCTTTCTGAGTCTTTACAATGCAAGAAACAACAGGATCGTTGAGGGAAAAGTAAAGGTTGTCGATACTGATCGAAACAACCTGATCAAGGAAGTTGATGGCAACGATTATCTCGAGCTGCCGAATCCCAAGAACACGAGCGGGAAGCTTACGCTGATATGTGAAGCATTTGGTTATCGTAAAGTTCAGCAGGAGATCAACTACCCTCTGCCATTGGCAGATACAGCGAAAAGTTATGTCGAGTTGATGGGCACCACATTCATCGTGTATTTTGATTTATTGCGTTACCTGGCGGGCGACATTGCTACTTTGTACAACGTATACTTCTACAATGATGCAGCCGTGATGTTACCTGAATCAAAGTTTGAGCTGACCTCGTTGTTGCAGATGATGCAGGAGAATCCGGAATACCGGATAAGATTGCATGGCCACAGCAACGGAAGGCACGCCGGCCGGATAATCAAAATGGGACAGGACGGTGATTTCTTTTCGCTCAATGGCTCCGTCAACGGATATGGTTCAGCAAAGGATCTTTCGGAAGCACGCGCTAGTATCATTAAAGAATATCTGGTAGCGAATGGCATTGCCGCCGACCGTGTCGAAGTTAAAGCCTGGGGCGGCAAGAAGCCTTTATATGATCGCAACAGCGCGAATGCAAAACGAAATGTTCGGGTCGAAGTTGAGGTTTTGGATGATAAATGATTTTCTTTGCTTGAATAATTGACCAAGCTGTCATTCCAAATGAAAAACGTCCTTCGTAGTTTTTTTCTCATCATTAACTACAAAACACTTATCATCACCGCCCTGGCTGTCATTTCAAGCGTTGTCTGCTATGAACTCGGGCTTACGGCCAACTTCCCGGATATGTTAGTCGGCGTGGCTATTGTATTCCCAGTTGTTTTTTCAATCGGATCTGCATACAATCGGCGCGAGACGGCGCTTCAGCGATACTCCGATTTCAAAGGACATGCGATTGCTATTTTTTACGCTACACGCGATTGGCCATCGGACAAGAATAACGATCTGTCAACCCGCGTTCGTAACATTGTTGGTGACATGGTTGTGATCATGCGCACAATGTTTAAGTCCAGGAACCGTGCTGACTGGCAACAAAACGAGCAGAAACTCTACGTGTTGTTTTCATCGCTCTCATCCCTGACAATGGAGTTACGGAACTACGGTGTTCAAAGTGGAGAGATCTCCCGGACTAGCCAGTATGTGAGCAAAATGATAATTGCATTCGACAACCTGAAGATCATTCACACGTATCGAACGCCGGTTACGCTTCGCGCGTACAGCAAAGTATTTATCTACATTTTTCCGATTATCTACGGACCATATTTCGCAAATAATTTTCAGAACTATTCGGGTCACCTTGAATATGTGATGCCGGTGCTGTATAGTTTCATTCTTGTAAGTCTTGATAATATTCAGGATCACCTCGAACATCCGTTCGATGAGGTAGGGGAGGACGACATCACACTCGACGAACGCGAGATCATCTCTCACATGAACGTTTAATCACGCGCTATGACAGAACACAGGCAACCGGATACTAAAAGTAATTTCAAAGTATTCGCATTGCTTGGCGTTGCGTCAGCTGGATTGATGGGTTTGTTCTGGTCGTTGGACAGTTTCTTCATTTACATTTTTGCTGGTGCATGTCTCGCATTTTTCTTTCTGGCATTTCTTAACCGGCCGGAGGAACCCGTGATCCGACGTTTTCACGCTCGTCAACAATCAAAAAATTTTAAACAACCAATTCCTGAGCCATCGCAGCCACAGGCGCCAGTTAAGATCAAGCCACAGCAGATCCTTGGTTGTTTAGTGGTACTTGTGATTGCTTTGATAATAATCGGCGCCCTGTTTGGCGATGCTGAAAAAGACGATTATTCCTTCTATTATCAGACAGCAGAGAATTACCGCTACAGCGGCCAGATCGATTCGGCCAAGATATATTATCGAAAGGCCTTCTCAATTGAAGAAAACGCAGAAGCATATCTTGGATATGGCAACGCTTTGCTGCTCGACATCCAGTACGACTCAGCTATGGTTTATTATGATAAGGCTATTGAGATTAATCCTGATTATGTATATGCATACTATAATAAAAGTGTCGCACGCTATAATCAAAACCGTTATGATGAAGCGATACAATTCAGCCGGCAGGCGCTGCAGGTAGATGAAACCTACACCGATGCGCTTACAATGATCGCCGACAGCTTTTATGCAAAACAACGATTAGACTCCGCATTACATTACTACGAACGTGCATATGAAGACGGGGCGCGTAGCGCATGGGTCTGCCACGTAATGGCCTATCTCTACGATCAAAAAGGAAAGAACCAGGAAGCCATTGCATTTTACAAAGAGGCACTGTACTACGACAGCACAAAGACGGAAGTATATACCCGCCTGGCTGAAATGATTGGTGGCAGTGAAGGAGAGAAGTATCGGAGGCTCGGGCAGCAAGCCAGGTAGGCGCAGTCGCGTTATCGTGGCTGGTATGCCGCCAACTAAAAAGGCTGCCTTTGCAGACAGCCTTCCTAAAGAATCATCATTCACTATTTATTTCGCGTAGGCGACACTCCGCATTTCGCGGATAACCGTCACTTTAATTTGACCCGGATATTGCATGTCGCGCTCGATCTTTTGAGAGATATCAAAGCTCAGTTGGCTCGCGCGATCGTCTGTCGCTTTTTCAGCATCCACGATCACGCGGAGTTCACGCCCAGCTTGAATTGCGTAGCACTTCTCAACGCCTTCAAAGCTCAGACCCACATCTTCAAGTTCTCTGAGACGTTTGATATATTGTTCCATCACTTCACGTCTCGCACCAGGACGCGCACCGCTAATCGCATCGCAAGCCTGAACGATCGGCGAAATGATATTCGTCATTTCAATTTCATCGTGGTGAGCGCCGATCGCATTGCAGATGATCGGGTGTTCCTTGTATTTCTGCGCGAGCTCCATCCCGACAATCGCGTGTGGCTTTTCAAGTTCTTCCGTCGATACTTTCCCGATGTCGTGTAGAAGTCCGGCGCGTTTTGCCTGCTTCACGTTAAGTCCGAGTTCAGAAGCCATGATGGCGCAGAGGTTCGCTACCTCGCGTGAGTGCTGCAAAAGGTTCTGTCCGTAGGAAGAACGAAAACGCATACGGCCCACCATCTTAACGAGTTCAGGATGTAAACCGTGGATACCAAGATCGATCACAGTGCGCTCGCCGATCTCGATAATCTCGTCTTCAATGTTTTTAGTGGTCTTGCCGACGATCTCTTCAATACGCGCAGGGTGAATACGTCCGTCCTGCACAAGGCGGTGAAGTGACAGGCGAGCGATTTCGCGTCTCACTGGATCAAATCCGGAAATGATGATCGCTTCAGGTGTATCGTCTACGATGATTTCAACGCCGGTTGCCGCTTCAAGCGCACGGATATTTCGTCCCTCACGACCGATGATCTTTCCTTTAATGTCATCGCTTTCGATGTTGAATACCGAAACGCAGTTTTCGATCGCATGCTCCGTTGCTGTACGCTGAATTGTTTCGACAACAATCTTCTTGGCTTCTTTTGTTGCCGTCAGCTTCGCCTGCTCCATGATGTCTTTGATCACGCTGGAGGCACGTGTCTGGGCCTCATCCTTCAACGAAGCAACAAGCTGTTCGCGGGCTTCATCGGCGGTAAGCTTTGAAATGTTTTCGAGTACCTGAATCTTTTGCTGGTTGAACTTATCGAGTTCCTCCTTGCGCTTCTTAACATGTTCGAGTTGGGTATTCAACTCCTCTTTCAGTCCGTCAACTTCTGATTCTTTTCTTTTCAAAGATTCGATCTCTTTGCTGATGGTTTGCTCACGCTGTTTGATCTTTTGTTCGTTGGTGATGATCTGGCTCTTTTTGCGGTTCGCTTCATCTTCGAACTCCGAACGCATCTTCAGAATTTTTTCTTTTGCTTCAAGGATCTTATCCTTTTTGAGATTTTCGGCGGCTATCTCCGCCTCTTTGATGATCAACCTGGACTTTTCCAGGGTTTCTTCCTGCGTCCTGCTGCTTTTGCGTTTGTAGAGCAGGGTACCGAGCAGCAGACCAATCGCAATCGACACGACGACGCTTACCAGGATAACAATAACAAGTTCTGACATAGAAAATAAGGGTTTATATTAACCCGGAACGGCGCTTTGCCAGGAAGGAGAGTGAAGACTAAAGAATAGACTGAGAGACGAGGTGGTTCAGCTGACTTACTTTTTCGAAAACGGTTTGATCAATTGCCTGGTAGGTTTCTTCAGCTGTCATTTTATCAACAATGCAATCGAAAGCCACCATGGCCAGTAAATCCTGTTTATCGTCTATCCCAAACTGCTCCCGGTAAGATTTAAGTTTTTCGTTGATGAGTTTGCCGGCAATTCTTACCCTTTCTTCATCGGCACGCTTCACCTTCATGGGATATTCGCGGTCGGCTATCTTAATCTTTATAGAAAGTTCCTCCATCAATGCTCTTACGGTTGCTACCTGCTTAAGTGAGCGATACATTTATCAATCTCACGTATATAATCGTCTACTTTTTTCTTCAACTCCGAAACACTTCCGTTTTCCGGATGTAAATTATCTACAATTTTAGTGATTTTCAGTTGATTATGAAAGCTGGCGATTTGCTCATCCCGGGTTTTCACCGCAGATTTTAATTCAAGGTTCTCAACCTTCAGTGCTTTTAGCTGCTCTTTGAGGCTCTTGTGTTCATTGACCAGCACCAGAATTTTCCGCTCTAATCCGCTAAGGTTTGATTTTAAAAGCTCTTGATCCATTTTATCGATGTTTGCCGTGCAAGGCAGCTAAGTCAAAAAATCTATTTCCTGATCACGGCGCCCAGCTTCTTTTCGAAGGCGCTCATCAGCTTTTCCATCGTCTTGTCGATCTCCTGATCCGTTAACGTCTTATTCTCGTCCAGCAGGGTAAAGCTGAGCGCATAGGCTTTTTTACCCTTTGGAATGTTTTCGCCTTCGTAAACATCAAACGCAATGATTTCTTTGATCAGTTTCTTTTCTGTTTCCAGCACAAGATTTTGAATTTCATCAAATCGAACCGGTGCGTCGAGAACGAGCGAAAGATCACGTTTCACTTCAGGAAATTTTGGAACCTCTCTGATTACTAACTTAGGCGATGCGCCATTGAAAAGCAAGGAAGTGTTTAGCTCGGCATAAAATAAATCCTGCCTGATGCCAAATTCTTTTAGTATCGAAGATTTCACTTTGCCGGCTTTACCAATAACCTTATCACGTAACAGAATTTTTACACCATAGTCGAAAAGCTGATCCTGAACTGACTCCTGTTTGGTAGTCGCAAGCCCACATTTGTTAAGCACATGGCTCACCTGTTGTGCGAGGTCGTAATAACTCGAAGATATTGTCTTTCGTTGCCAGTTTTCTGTCTCCACGTTACCAGTCATGTACAGCGCAAGGCACTCGTCTTCTTTGTACTTACCGTCTTTTTTATAATACGTCTTCCCGAATTCATACAGTTTCAGGTCCTTTTGTCTTCGGTTGATGTTGTATGAGCATACTTCAAGACCGGTGAAGAGCATTGATTGGCGCAGAACGCCTTGTTCCTCACTCAGCTTATTGAGAATTTCAACGGTCTCCCCTTCGAAGGTAACTTTTGTTTTTTCCTGGTAAGCCGCATTGGTGAGCGAGTTGGTCCAGATCTCATAGAAGCCATTGCCAACAAGAAGCTCGCCGACAAAACGTTTGAATTTGTCAAAGCTTTTTACAGGGAAATCGGCAAAGTAGTCGGTGCTCGCTGCATTTTTGAGTTCGATGTTGTTGAAGCCGTAGATCCTCAGAATTTCTTCGACGATATCAGCTTCCTGTATAACATCAACACGATACGGTGGAACCGACACCGTATAACGATCATCACGCTTTTCAATGACCTCAATATCGAGCGCCGAAAGAATGCTAAAAACATCTTCGCGCGGAATGTCTTTTCCGATCAACCTGTTGACATTCTTATCCTTTACTTCAATCGTCCGGTTTTCAATACGGGAAGGATAGATGTCAATAACCGCTGAGGAGATTTCCCCTCCCGCAATCTCTTTGATCAACAACGCTGCGCGTTTCATTGCATAGACCGTGATATTCGGATCGGTACCGCGTTCATAGCGGAACGATGCATCCGTCTTCAATTGGTGATGCATGGCAGTTTTGCGAACGAAGTTCGGTGAGAAATATGCACTCTCCAGGAATACGTTTTTAGTTGCTGTTGTAATCCCCGATTTCACACCACCAAATACACCCGCGATACACATCGGCTCTTCGGCGTTGCAGATCATCAGATCGTTTCCGGTTAACGTGCGTTCTTTCTGATCCAGTGTCGTGAACTTTGTTCCCGCCGGAAGTGTCTTCACGAGTACTTTGCCACCTTTGATCTGATCAGCATCGAATGCGTGCATGGGCTGACCGAGTTCGTGACAAATAAAATTGGTGATATCGACAATGTTGTTGATCGGTGTAATGCCAATACTCAGCAAACGGTTTTTCAACCATGCAGGTGAGTCGGTAACTTTTACATTGCTGATCGTAACCGCCGAGTAACGCGGACACGCGTCCGTGTTTTCAACAACAACTGGTATCGTTAATTTTTGATTATCGGTTTTGAATCCGTCGACTGACGGAAGTTTCAAGGTTCTCTTCTTCGCTGCCTTAATATCGCGGGCAACACCAATGTGTGATGCAGCGTCGGCACGGTTTGGTGTAAGGCCGATCTCGATGATGTAATCAGATTCGATCTTGAAATATTCAGCAGCAGGTGTTCCGTTCGCTGCCGTCGTATTAAGAACCATGATGCCTGCGTGACTTTCACCCAACCCGATTTCATCTTCAGCGCAGATCATTCCTTCTGATTGCTCACCCCGGATCTTTGCCAGTTTAATCGTGAAGGATTCCCCGTTCGTTGGGTAAATGGTCGTTCCCGGAAGGGCAACAACTACTTTTTGTCCCGCGGCTACATTCGACGCACCGCACACAATGCGTGAAGCCGTTCCCGTTCCAACGTCGACGGTGGTTACCGAAAGCTTATCTGCATTCGGATGTTTTTCGCACGTGAGCACTTCACCGATAACCAATCCCTTCAACCCACCCTTAACGGTTTCAAAAGCTTCGACCTTCTCAACTTCCAGGCCCGTCGATGTCAATACTTTTCCGATCTCCTCGGCTGATTCAGGGATGTCGATATACTGTTTTAACCAGTTGTAGGATATAGTCATCGTAGCAAATTATTGGGCTTCAAAAATAAGATGTTTAGCCGTATGTGTTGCGGCTACTCGTAATTCTTTTCACCCGCCCGGATTGCAACCGTTAGCAGGTTTTCACGCGGTGGGAGCGGACACGAAAAGGTGTGGTTATAGGCACAATAAGGATTATATGCCTTGTTAAAGTCAAGCGTGATCGTAGTAGCACCCGGCGTCTTGTTTATATCCAGGTAACGGCCGGCACCATACGTTTCAACCGCGCTGGTCTCATCACCGAACGCGAGAAAAAGTTTTCCTCTGAATGGCCCCATGTCCATGATCTCGAGAATGAGCAGTTTGTTTTCCTTGCCGTCAAGCGTGAATGAGGCATAGGCATATTCGAGATATCGTTCTTCTTTTCCGTCGTTGGTGGCAAGGATTACCGCTTTTCGCTCTGTGATCGGTGTCAGGTCAGCGATTATTTTAAACCGGATATCAGCTTTGAAATAATTCAGTCCTTTAAAATTCTCTTTATCTGTGATCGGCGATTCTTTCGCGGTTCGCATAAAATGATCTTTCTCCTTCCGTTCTTTTTGAATCTGCTCAAAGTATGCTTCATCATCCTGACTTCCCTGAAAAGAATAAAACACAATGGCGATAATTGCCGTCACAACAATGAGGAGGATAATATTCTTTGATTTCATATCGGCAGTTGAGCATTTTGTTCGCGTTCCCATTGCAGGATTTTTTCGCGATGCTTTTTGTAAAGGTTAAAGAACAATGGCACTGCTGTATCCGCAAGCTCACCGGGAGCATTGGTGAGGATACAAATACCAATTTTGTCGTGTGGATTGAACCCGATTTCACTTCTGTACCCTGTCACGTAGCCGCCGTGGTACACAAGTGTGTCGGACGGGTAGTAGAGGATGCGCCAACCGAGGCCATAGGATGATTCGCTGATCCTGTCGATCTTACGGTAATGCCTGTTCCTTGATCTGGCATCGATCACGGGCTCATATAGTTTCTCCATCGTTGCGGGCTTGATCACCTTTGGTTTGCAGCCCAGCAAAGCCACCATCCACTTCGACATATCTGAGATGCTTGCATTGACGCCGCCTGCAGGAGCGACATTGTAATACGTGTCGTTGATTTTTGCTCTGAACCATTTTCGTCTTCCGCGACGATGGGGGTAAGCAACGTTGTCGTCATTGACGAGCGTTTCATAGTTCATCGACGCGTCTGCCATACCGAGCGGACGAAACACTCTCTCCATCATCTGATCCTCGTACGTTTTACCAGTCGATTTCAAAATCACTTCTCCGATCAGGCTGTACGCCACGTTTTGGTAACTGTACTCTCGTCCAACTTTGTTAGACATTTTCACTTCACGCAATTTACCAAGCAACGTAACGAGGTCGATCCCTTCTTCCACGAGATTCGTATAAGTGTGATACGGCAAGCCGGTCGTATGCGATAGTACGTGTGTGATATTCAACAAAGAAGTTTGCGTGGAATCGATCAATTGGAAGTCCGGCAGATATTTCACCACGCGGTCATCCCACGAAAGTTGGTTTTCTTCAACCAATATCCCCGTAAGAAAAGAAGCAAAGGGCTTTGACACCGATGCAAGCCTGAAAACGCTGTGCTCATTGATAGAATCATGGGTGTCGGCAGTTCTGAAACCAAATCCTTTCGTGTAAATGAAAGTGGAGTCTTTTACAATCGCGATGGCAGCTCCAGGTATACCCGTGCGTTTTATGATCTTTTGTATTTCTTTCTCAAACGCGTTAACAAGTTTTGTTAACTCAGGATTGACAGGACGGGAAATTACAGCCGGCTGGGCAATCTGTCGCGCCTGTGGCTTTGGCGAGATATCAAGTAATGGATAAGCAAGATAAAGCGCAAGAAGCAATCCTGTCGCGATGCCGATGAGCCAGTAAGATTTTTCTTTAATTCTCCTCGATTGCTTCATTCCTGCTAAAGTAAACCTTCATCGGCAAAGCTAAAATATTTTTGCCCTGCAACGATGATATGGTCGAGGAGTTGAATCTCCAGCAAGCGACCGGCTTCTTTAATTCTTTTCGTCAGGTCAATATCGGCCTGACTTGCATTCAGGTTTCCTGAAGGGTGATTGTGCGCGAGAATGATTCCACTTGCAAGGTCTTCCAGCGCTGACCTGAAAATGATTTTTGGATCGGCAACAGTCCCTGCAACGCCTCCCTGGCTGATACGCAGTTTTCTCACAACACGATTCGCGCGATTCAGCATCAATACCCAAAACTCTTCATAAGGAAGATCGGTGAGATGAGCACTCACCAGAAGATAAGCATCGCGTGAAGCGGCAATTTTTGGTTTTTCTTCCGGTTCTGTTTCCTTTCTGCGCCTGCCAATTTCGAGCGCAGCCATAATGGAGATCGCTTTTGCTTCGCCGATTCCTTTTATTCTCATCAGATCTTTGGCAGAAAGGCGTGCAACATCGTGCATGTTGTGGTTAACACTGGCGAGTATATTTTTGGCAAGATCGACTGCACTAAGGGTTCTGGTTCCCGTTCCGAGAAGGATCGCAAAAAGCTCAGCATCTGAGAGTGATCCGGGTCCTTTTAACAGTAATTTCTCGCGCGGTCTGTCGTCAGGCGACCAGCTTTTGATACGAAGGGGCTTTGCTTCTTCAACTTTCATAGAGAGGGAATGTAAAGTCGAAAAATAACCGAAAACACTGTAAAACAAAAAACCCCGGGCAGTCCCAGGGTTTCTCTATATAGAATGCTTTCTGATTATTTGGCAAGCTTGTTAACCTGCTTCGCCAGCTTTGATTTCTGGTTAGCAGCCTTTTTCCAGTGAATGATGTTCTTCTTGGCAAGTTTGTCAATCATCGAAGTAACTTCTTTCAGAAGTCCTTCTGCTTCAGATTTTACAGTTGCACCTTTCAGCCTTTTAACCATCGTACGAGTGGTTTTGTGCTGGTAACGGTTTCTTACACGCTTTGCTTCGTTTGCGCGGATTCTTTTTTCTGCTGACTTATGATTTGCCATGATATTCTATTCGAAATAAGGACTGCAAAGGTAAGCGTATTAGGGAAATTTGCAAAATGACGCCAAGATTGATCGTAAATTTTTTACTCCCTTTCTCGAATTATCCATTTTTGCCCCAATTACCGCGTTTTCATTCCTAAATCCATCGCGAGACTCTTGAAAAAGCGGCCGTTCTATGTAATTTTATTCCATGAGACTCTCTTTAACAGGAATCGTGCTGTGCGCGTTCCTTTGCGCCGCACAACCACCATGGGGATTTTTTGGCCACCAAAAGATCAATCACGTGGCCGTTTTCACCCTACCACCCGACATGATCGGGTTCTACAAGAAAAACATCACCTACATCACCGAAGCGTCAGTTAATCCCGACAAGCGACGGTTTTCGTCACCTGATGAAGCGCCGCGCCATTACCTGGACGTCGACCATTATGGAAAAGATGCGCTCACGATTTTACCGCGGTACTGGGATGAAGCAGTTGCAAAATTCACGGAAGATACGTTGAAAGCATACGGCATCGTACCCTGGCATATCAACCGGATGTATTATCGCTTAAAGGATGCATTCCTTGTCGGCGATCCGGAAGCCATTTTGCGCGTCAGCGCAGAACTGGGTCACTACGTGGGCGACGCGCACGTGCCACTGCATACGACAGAGAATTACAACGGACAGCTTACGGGCCAGCATGGGATTCACGGATTATGGGAATCGCGGTTGCCTGAGCTTTACGCCGGTAACTATGACTTCTTCACCGGAAGGTGTCATTATATAAAGAATGTTCAGTTCGCCGCGTGGAAGGCAATCGAAGATTCTCACTTTGCCGTCGATTCTGTGCTGCGGGATGAAAAAGCGTTATCGGAAAAGTTCGGAGAAAAGAAATATTCGTTTGAAACAAAGGGCAGACAAACAATGAAAGTGTATTCAGCGGATTTCTCGAAAGCGTATCACCAAACCCTGAGCGGAATGGTCGAGCGCCGGATGCGGGCAGCGATCATCATGACGGGCAGCCTTTGGTACACCGCATGGGTGGATGCCGGCCAGCCCGACATTAAAAGGCTTATCGAATACACGCCTTCTGAAGAGGAGATACAAAAACGGAGGCTGGAACTGGAAGCGTGGAAGGATCGTAAAGTTGCTTCGCGTGACCATAATTGATTTTTAAAATCAAAAATTGACAAATTGTTAACTTACCTTCATTTCTGATTTGAGATGAAGCGTTTCTGGTTAACATTATTGCTGTTTTTTATTCTCCCTTGTGCAATCGCCCAGCAGGCAGTTGCCATCGATGACATGATCGAAGAAAGGAACTTCATGCCTTTCGAGCTTACCTACCTGACGGATACAACCAATACGCTTTCTTTCGAACACGTGAGTTCGGCCGCGCTCGCATCACATTTCCATCAACATACGAGTTATCAGAACAGCGACTTTCTTCCTTCAGCCGCATATTGGATTCGATTGCCAATTCGACACACAGGTGCAACACGAAAACTCTGGCTGCTGGAATTTTACGATCAGACCATCGATCATATCGAAGCTTACATTCCACAAGAGAATGGGGGATATAAAAAAGTACTACTCGGCGATCGTCAGCCCTTTGAGGAAAGACTTTTCCTGCATAAGAATTTTGAGATCACGCTCAACATGCGCAGCGATACAACGATGTATTATTATTTCAAGGTGCGATCGACAGGTTTCGCCGACATCAGGATTGCATTGCGATCCGTGAATCGGTTCATTTATTATGCGCTGAACGAATATTTCCTCTTCGGCACATTCTACGGGATGATCATCATCATAGCGCTTTATAATTTTCTCGTTTACACAGCCATCCGCGAAGTCAAGAATATCTATTACATCATGTATATCCTGAGCGTTGCCGCCTATGCGATGAGCTATGATGGAATCGGATTTCAATACCTGTGGCCCTCGCATCCGGAGTTTAACAACTATGCTACCGGCATCACCCTGTTTTCGGTCATCCTGTGGTCGCTGATCTTCACGCGCCGGTTTCTTAGCACACGCGCGAATGCGCCAACCCTAGACCTTGCACTTCGTTGGATGATCGCCATCCGGACT